>QFCH01001380.1_pt1:0-110000 | contig 170011 bp, 87 predicted proteins | sample 5346071 | NCBI WGS metagenome assembly QFCH01 (sample SAMN09062255, study PRJNA434731) | Human gut metagenome, whole genome shotgun sequencing project. | isolation source: stool timepoint B chromium assembly | host: Homo sapiens | collected 2015
CTGTTGGAACTACTGGTGTTACTGTTGGTGTGTAAGTAGTTTCTACTTTTGTTCCATTCTTATCTTTAACTTGAACTGTTGCTGGATCTGGTGTTCCTGTGAAGTCTTTGTTTGGTGTGAATGTTACTACACCTGTTAATGGATCAATTTTATATTTACCGATTTCTTTCCCATCTTTTGTTGCTGGAATTTCTTTTGCATCAACTGGTTGTCCATTTACTACGAATTTAGCTGGTTGCTCTTCGTTAATTGTAATTGGTGCTGTTTCATCACCTTGTGTGAACTTAGGCGTCCCTTCTTGTGGTTGCCCTTGTTTTCCGCTTGTAGTTACGTCTTCACTTGTTGGTTTAACTGGAGTTACTGTTGGTGTGTAAGTAGTTTCTACTTTTGTTCCGTTAGTATCTGCAGCTACAACTTTAACTGGATCTGGTGTTCCTACGAAGTCTTTATTTGGTTGGAATGTGATTACTCCTGTTTCTGGATCTAGCGTATAAGTACCAACTTGTTTTCCATCTTTCTTCGCTGGAATACTTGTTACTTCTGCATTAGTTTCTGGATCGATAAGTTTAACTGTAGATTTATCGATCGGAGCTACTTCATCACCTTGTGTGAACATTGACTCAGTGTCTTGTGTTTGTGGCTGAGCTTGTTTTCCAGTTGTTTCTTTTGGTGTTTTTGTTGGAACTACTGGTGTTACCGTTGGTGTATAGTTAGCTGTTGTTGGTGTTCCATTAGCGTCTTTCACTTGAACTGTCGCTGGTACAGGTGTTCCTGTGAAGTCTTTGTTTGGTGTAAATGTTACTACACCTGTTAATGGATCGATTGTGTATTTACCAATTTCTTTTCCATCTTTTGTTGCTGGAATTTCTTTTGCATCAACTGGTTGTCCATTTACTACGAATTTAGCTGGTTGCTGTTCGTTGATTGTGATTGGTGCTACTTCGTCACCTTGTGTAAATTTAGGTGTTCCTTCTTGTGGTTGTCCTTGTTTTCCACTTGTAGTTACATCTTCCCCTGTTGGTTTAACTGGAGTTACTGTTGGTGTATAAGTCGCAGTCGCTGGAGTTCCGTTTTTATCTTTAACTTCAACTTTTGCAGGTACTGGTGTTCCCACGAAGTCTTTGTTTGGTGTAAATGTTACTACTCCTGTTAATGGATCGATTGTATATTTACCAACTGTATTTCCTTTTTCGTCTTTTGCAGGAATTTCTGTTGCTTCAGTTGCTTCACCTGTTGCTGGATCAATAAATTGAGCTGGTTGATCTTCAGTAATTGTGATTGGCGCAGTTGGATCACCTTCTGTAAATGTTGGTTTACCTGTTTGAGGTTGTCCTTGTTTACCTTCAGATGTAACTGGTGTTCCTGTTGGCTCTACTGGAGTTACTGTTGGTGTATAAGTAGTTGTAACTTTAGTTCCATTCTTATCCGCAGCTGTTACTTTCGCTGGTTCTGGTGTTCCATCGAAGTCTGGGTTTGGTTGGAATGTAATTACTCCAGTTGCTGGATCTAATGTGTAAGTACCAACTTGTTGTCCATCTTTCATCGCTGGAAGACTTGTTACTTCTGCGTTAGTCGTTGGATCTACTAATCTAATTGTAGTGTTATCGATTGGTGCAGTGTCATCACCTTTGTGGAACATTTTCTTAGCATCTTCTTTTTGAGGTTGTCCTTGTTTTCCAGATGTTTTAGCTGGTGTAGCTGTTGGTACTACTGGAGTTACTGTTGGTGTGTAAGTTGTTGTTACTTTAGTTCCGTTTTTATCCGCAGCTGTTACTTTCGCTGGTTCTGGTGTCCCAGTGAAGTCTGGGTTTGGTTGGAATGTGATTACTCCAGTTGCTGGATCTAATGTATACGTACCAACCTGTTTTCCATCTTTCATCGCTGGAAGACTTGTTACTTCTGCTCCGCTTGGGTCTACTAATTTAATTGTAGTATTGTCGATCGGTGCAGTGTCGTCACCCTTCTCGAACATCGTTGTAGCATCTTGTGTTTGAGGTTGCCCTTGTTTTCCAGATGTTTCTTTCGGTGTTGCCGTCGGAACAACTGCTTCTACTTCTGGAGTATAAGTTGCTTTTTCTGTAACTTCTAATTCTTTCCCTGAAGCATCAGTTGCTTTCGCTGTAACTTTAACTGTTACACCTTGAGCTTTTCCTTTGAATGTTGGAAGTGGTTCGAATGTTACTACACCTGTAGCTGGATCGATTGAGTAAGTTCCTTCGTTTGGAACTACTACTTTACCTTCTGGATTAGCTCCTTCTAGTGAGTATTTAGCTGTATTCATGTCAACATTTGTTCCATCAGGAGTGTTTTCTTTATCATTTAGTTTAGAGAAGCGCTCAGCTCCTGTGATAGAATTTTGAGGTTGTCCTTGTTTTCCAGTTGATTCATCATCTTGTTTATCTAAACCATAAACTGTTGGTGTGTAAGTGTTAGATACTGGTACTTTTACAGGGTTACCCGCTTCATCATTGAATGTTACATTACCTTCAACTGTTACTGGAGTTGCATTTCCTACAAATCCTTCTTTTGGTGTAAATGTTACTTCACCTGTTGTTGGATTTACTGAGTAAGTTCCTTCAGTTGTTGTTACCGATGTTGATCTCTTACCTGTTTCTGGATCTACTAGTTTATAGTCAGATACAGTTGCTCCTGCCGGTTGTCCTGCTTTTAGAGCTTCTTCCATTGAAGTAGATTGAGGTTCATTTTTAACACCTGATGTCTTCTTAGGTTCTGTTACTACGATGTAGTAAGTTGTTTCTGCTACTGCATCTTCAGTTACTTCACCAGAATCTGTTCCTCCTACTGTTGGAGTAGTTACAACACCGTTTGAGTCAACGTCTCTTACAGTTACTTTGTAACGTCCTACTTGTGAAAGTACATATTGTTTAGCATTTGCTAAGTTTGCTTCTGCTGCTGTTTTTAAAGCTGTACGTGCAGTTTCTACTGCCGCTTCTGCATCAAGAGCTTCTTGACGAGTTGTTGCTACTTTAGCTGTGATTCCTGGAAGTTCAGCTTCTTGTCTACGTAATTCTTCTGTTTCTTTTGCTAATCTTGCTCTAGCGTCTGCTAATAATTGTTCTGCTAGTTCTTGAGCTGTTGGTGAAACAGTACGTAATTTTAATTTATTTAATGCTTCTTCTGCATTCGCAACATATTTTGTTTCACGGTCTACGATTTCTTGTTGACGAGCTAAGTCATTAATAGAATCTTGTTCATTTTTAACCGCTGCTGCCGCTGCTTTAGTTTTCGCCGCTGCTGTACGTTGAGCTGCAATGTATGCATCTTCTTGAGCTTGAGCTGCATCGAATACTTTTTGAGTTCCGTCTGGAGCTGTTACTGTTAATTTTGTTTTAATTGTATCTGATACTGGGTTGTCTGATTTATCATCGATCTTATCTTTGAAGCCAACTGAAGCTTTTTCTGAATCGATTAAGTCTACTGTTGCATCTTTATTTTCAGAGTAACTTGTTGAAGTTCCAGCTGGTTTAGCATTTTGGATAGAAGCTAATTGAGTTCCAGTTGCTTCACGGAACGCTACATATCCTCTAAATCCTGAGCTTGTTTCTAAGCTCCATCCTGCATTTGTTTTTGTAGCTGTTACTTTTGAACCATCAGATGCAGCCCATTGTTTTGATACTGAATCGTAAGTTACTTGAACAGTTACCCCATCAGTTCCCGCTACTTGTTTGAATGGAAGTTCTGTAATTGTACGATCAACACTTACAACTTGTTTTACTTCACCGTTTTTTCGTACTTCCGCAACACGATCTACTAATGTCGCTGCGTTAGATTCCGCTGTCCAAACACGTTTGAATTCATAAACGATATAGTTGATAGCTCCGTCTGGTTGTGCTTCTGTGTAAACACGTCTTTCTGTTAATGTTGATGTTCCATCACCATTATTTACTAACTCATAAGCTTTATCATCTGGAATAGCGTATTTACCAGTCGCTGCATTTAATGTTGCAACATATGAGTTACCGGCTTTATCACGTACTGTAACTACTTCACGTTGTAAGCTAGCTTTTACTTTATCAGTGCTTGCTTTAGCTGCGATATTATCAACACCCACATATTTCGTTGCATCAGATGTCACCGCTAATTTGAACGTTGAGTCCGCAGTTTCTGAAGCAGCCCCTAGTTCTGTACCTACTGATACTGCTGAGTTTGTTGTTCCTTCAGCAACAACCCATTTACCATCTTTTACAGCAAATTTCGTAACTGTACCATCTGGCATTCTGATTTCCCCAGTGTTGGCACCTTTAGAAATAGTTACGTCTAATTCTTTCGCATAAGCTTCAACGTTTTTAACTGTAATCTTCGGAGCAACGGCAATTGTTACACTCTCATGAGTTTCTTGACCATTAGCTGTCCATTGAGGATTCTTAGAGTTTGTCGCATTGTTAAAGTCTTTTGCTAGTACTGCTAATGTATAAATACCAGCGTCTGACGCTTTTCCTTCAAGTAAGTTTTTCTTTGGATCGAATGTTAATCCTGGAATCGTATTAGCGATTGGTTTTTTACTTCTCATGTACTCGCCATTTACAACAAGGTGAGGTTGGTTAATGACGAAAGAATTCATCGATGTCAACTCTGTTCCATCAAGACCTGTGAATGTAGCTTTACCGCTGAATGATTTACCTGGCTCAATTGGTTTACCATTGAATTTATAGTTTGCTCGAGTGTCGTTTGCAAATCCATCATTATCAGTGAATTTAAAGTCATGGCTAATCGTATCGCCAACTGTTACTACAGTAGAGTCTCCTGCGATTCTTGGTGCTGTAGTATCTTGCCAACCCATCCATCCAGCTTTTAAGTCTTTAAACGGTACCACTGTTGTTGATCCATCTGGTTTTGTAACCGTTACTTCATAACGGAAGTCATAAACCCCATTTTGAATACTAGCAGATACATATCCTTCGACAGAATCTGAGTTTTTATTATACGCTAAACCAGGAATTAAGTTCGATAGTTCAATGTTTTTAATACTATATCCAGCTGCAGTTGCTTCTGGAGATAAACTGAAACGTTTCTTCACATCTTTAATGTAAACATAATGATTCCCTTGGTCATAGTTGTAACCGTAGATTTCTGTTGCGATAAATTCATAACCACCACCAGAAGTATATGTTCCATTTCCAATCGCTTTACCTGTTGGACGTGGCATTCCTTTCCACATTGGTGCTTCTTTTGCTAATTTTTTAGCTTCTTCACTTGATAATGGAAGATCAGTACGTCCACCTTGTGCTGCTGGAGGGTTAGGCGTTGCTTCTCTCTCGCTGTTTTCTGATTGGTATCCATGAACATAAAGACGATATGCTTGATTTCCATCTAATACTGTATAAGATTTACCAGTACTTGTTTCTGTGAATTGACCATTTTCTGCACTTTTTGCTTCTGATTTATCTGTATATCCTTCACCCGCTGAAAGAGCTACTCCGTATCTTCCGTCACGACGAACACCAGCGTTTTCTAACTCAGAGTATACTGCTTTAATAGAGTTTCCAAGTTCTTCTAAACTTCTAGCGATTTGTTCTTTTGTTGTTTCATCATTACCAAGTAATTCATTAGCTACTTTGATAACTTCTTCGTTTTTAGCTACTGCTTTTTCTACAGCTGGTTTAGCTTCGATTTTAACTTCATTTTTACGAATTGCTTCATTAGCAAGTACGTTTGTTACTTCTGCTTCTGAAGTTACTTGAGTTAATTCTTTTTTAGCTTTTTTAACTTCTGCAGTTTGTTTTTCTTCAGATTTTGCTTTTGTTTCTTCTTTTTTAGCTTCGTCTTTAGCTGCTACTGCAGTTGCTTCTGATTCTGCTACTGTTGTAGTTAAGACATTAAGTGTTGTTACTTTTGCGTTAACTTCTTCTTGAGTTGCATCAGCTTTTGCGAATACTTCTTTTGCTTTCGCTAATTCTTCACGAGCTGTTTTTAATGCAACTTCATCAGCATTTTTAACTGCTTTTAATTTTTGCTCTAAGCTGTCGATGCTCGCTTTTAGAGCTGTTTTATCAGCTGCTTTTGTTTCAGCTTTCGCTGAAGTTACTTCTTTAGCTGCTGCTTTTGAAGCTTCTTCAGCCTTTGGAGTTTCTTCTCCTACTTTTGCTGCTACTGCTGCCGCAACACTTTCTTTAGTGTTTTCTACTTTTGTTGGTTGTGCTACAGCTTTTGGAGTTTCTTCTTTTACTACTGTACTTGTTGTGTTTTCTGCAGTCGTATTGTTAGAAACTTCTTCTGCTGCTTGAGCCACTGCTCCAGCACCTAAAAAGATACTAGCACCGATTACTACTGATGCTGTACCAACTTTAAATTTCTTGATAGAGTAACTCTCTACCTTAGTACCTTCTTTGGTATTTTTTAGGTATTGATTATTTTTTCCTACCATGTACTTCCTCCTAAATTTTATACTTTTAAATCATCTCTAGCGTATGCTTCATATTTATCTCTTATGGTTTAATATAACATTCTAAACAAAATCCTTGCGGAAAACTCTTTAATTTTAAAGCTCATACCATAAGTTTAAATAATATTAATAGAACACTTTCAATAATTCAATGATAGTCAGCACTGAGATTATGCTGACACTTATTTAAAACTAATTTGAATTCCATTAAAATTCTTACATACTTTACCAAATTTCTTTGTATTTGTCTAATAAAAAAATGATAATTTTAAATGGTAATTATTAATTTATTGTTATTTTTATATCATTAGCAATCTAATAATATCCATATTTAAAGTACAATTATAGCAAGAATGCTTGTATGTTCATATTTTTTGAAGTTTTAAAGATATTTCACAAACCTCTATTTTTTTTATAAAAGTTTTTTTATTTATATAACTAAAATAATAAGAAATATCAGTTAAAACAACAATGAAAATCTTGATAATACACCTACTCTTCATCCCTAGTATTAACGCATTAACCTGTAATTACAAATTAATTTTCATTCGATTAAAAATAAGTGTTAAATTTTATAAATATTTACTTAATTATCACTTCTCAAAATCTAAATATATAGCTTATATCTAAATAAACTCATAGAAGCTCAATTCAAAATTACACATTAATTATATCAGGTATAGTCCCTTAATATATTACTCATTCCACAAAAAAACGCCCTCGAAAATTATCGAGAGCGTCTTTTATATATCATAAGAGTTTTTTAGATTTCTAATTAGTCTTCTTTTCTTTGGCGTTTTCTTACAGCCACTGCAATACCTGCAAGTAATGCTCCAAATCCTGCTAATCCAGTATTAGTTTCCGTTGTACCAGTGTTAGCTAGGCGTTTTGGTTGTACTTTTTCATCAGAGTTTGTTACTTTTCTGAAGACATGTACTAAGTTACCTTCTTTATCTACGATAGTTCTTACGAATTCGTATCCTGGAACTTTTCCTGCTTCTTTAGTTCCTTTTTCTGATGGTTTAAGTGGATTTCCATTTTCGTCTACCCATATTGTAGTTCTGCTTTCTTCTGGAATACGATTAACCGGTTTAAAGATGTGACGTAGATTTCCATTTTCATCAGTTACAGTTCTTACGAATTCATATCCTGAGAATTCTCCTGGAACTTTTGTTCCTTTTTCTGATGGTTTTAATGGATTTCCATTTTCATCTACCCATGATGTAGTTTTTTCTACTACTGGAGTTGTTACTTTTTCGTATACGTGCTCGATATCTCCGTTTTTAAGTTTCTTAGTCTCTACGAAACGGTATCCTGGAATATCTTTCTTCGGTTGTTCTCCTTCTTCCGTTGGGTATCCTGGAATTTCTTTTCCTTCTTTATCTTTGAATGAAGTTTTAACTTTTTCGTATACATGCTCAACATCGCCGTTTGGAAGTTTCTTAGTCTCTACGAATCTGTATCCTGGGATATCTTTCTTCGGTTGGTCTCCTTCTTCCGTTGGGTATCCTGGAATTTCTTTTCCTTCTTTATCTTTATGACTTGTTTTAACTTTTTCGTAGATGTGTTTTGTATTTCCATCGTTATCAGTTACAGTTTCTACGAATCTGTATCCTGGGATGTCTTTCTTAGGAGTTGTTCCGTCTTCCGTTGGGTATCCTGGAATTTCTTTTCCTTCTTTATCTCTGAAGATAGTGTCTGGGCGTACTGTTGGTGTGTAAGATGCAAAAATTGTTTTACCGTTTTTATCTTTTCTTACAACTGTTACGCTGTTTGCTGTTCCTACGAATTCTGGTTCTGGAGTGAACGTTACTTTTCCATTTGGATCGATAGTGTAAGTTCCTTGACCTGGTACTACTTTTGTAGTTTTTCCATCTTCGAATGTTGGTGGTACATCTTTATCGATATCTCCTTCGAATACTGGAGTATTTGATTGAGGTTTACCTTTTGGTCCTTCAGATTCTACATCTTTAGTTGATGTTGCTCCTAGAACTGTTGGTGTGTATTTCGCTGTTACTGGTGTTCCATTTTTATCAACACGTTTTACAGTTACACCTTTTGTTACACCTACGAAGTCTTTTTCCGGTGTGAATGTTACTTTTCCATTTGGATCGATAGTGTATGTTCCTTCTCCTGGTACCACTTTTGTAGTTGAACCGTCTTCGAATGTCGCTGGCACATCTTTATCGATTTCTACTGTTTTGTTTTTACCATTTACAGTTTCTGATCCACCTTTGAAGATTGGTGTTTCTTCTTGAGGTGTGTTCTTAGGTCCAACTGATGTTACATCTTCTCCAGATGGTGATACTGGAATTACAGTTGGTGTGTATTTTGCTGTTACTGGTGTTCCGTTTTTGTCAACACGTTTAACAGTTACACCTGTTGCTACACCTGTGAATTTTGGTTCTGGTACGAATGTTACAGTTCCATCTGGTGCTACAGTGTAAGTACCTTCGTTTGGTACTACTTTTGTAGTTGAACCATCTTCGAATGTTGCTGGTTTATCGTTATCGATTTCGACTGTTTCTTCTTTATCGTTTACAGTTGTTTTTCCACCTGTGAATGTTGGTTTTCCTGTTTGAGTCTCACCTTGTAGGTCTTTAGACTTAGCTTCTTTACCTTTTGGTGTTACTCCTACAACTGTTGGTGTATATGTTGATTCAGCTGGTGTTCCGTTTTTGTCAACTCGTTGAACTGTTACACCTGTTCCGCGTCCTGTGAAGTTTAGTTCTGGTGTGAATGTTACTTCTCCAGATTTCGGATCGATTGTGTATGTTCCTTCGTTCGGTACTTTTATCGTAGTTTTATCTGTTGGTTGACCAGTTTCTGGATCTACGAATTTCGCAGGTTTTGTAGTGTCTATTTCTACTGTTTTTTCTTCTCCATTAACCGTTGTTTTACCTGGTGTGAAGTTAGGAGTTGCTTTTTGAACGGCTCCTTGGATACCTTCAGTAGTTTTTTCTTCACCTGTTGGTGTTACTGGAACTACAGTTGGTGTGTATTTCGCTGTTGCCGGTGTACCGTTCTTATCTTCACGTTGAACTTTAATTCCTGAAGTTTTACCTTTGAATTGTGGTTCTGGTGTGAATGTTACTTCTCCAGTTTTCGGATCAATTGTGTATGTTCCTTCATTCGGTACTTTTACAGTTGTTTCATCTGTTGGTTTTCCAGTTGTTGGATCTACCAATTTAGCTGGTTTTTCGTAGTTGATTTCTACTGTTTCTTCTTTACCGTTAACTGTTGTTTTACCACCTGTAAATGTTGGAGTTGCTTTTTGCGTTGCTCCTTGAACATCTTCAATGCCTTTGTCTTCACCTTTTGGTGTTACTGGTTTAACAAATGGAGTGTATTTACCATTTACTGGTGTACCGTTCTTGTCTTCACGTTGAACTTCGATTCCTTTAGCTTCTCCAGTGAAGTTTGGTTCTGGTGTAAATGTTACTTTACCATTTTCATCAATTGTGTAAGTTCCTTCGTCTTTTACTTTTACAGATTTTTCTTCTGTTGGTTTACCAGTTGTTGGATCCACTAATTTAGGTGCTTTTTCTAAATTAATTGGTACTTTTTTGTCACCTTCTTTGAATGTTGGTGTACCTTCTTGTGATTTACCTTGGATTCCTTCTGAAGTTGCTGGAGTCGCTGTTGGTGTTACCGGTGTGATGTATGGTGTGTAAGTAGTTTCTACTGTGATACCATTTTCGTCTGCTGCTTGAACACGTACTGGTTGTACTGCACCATAGTATGTTGCGTTTGGTGTTAATACTCCGACAGCTTTACCGTCTACTACTTCAAGAGTGTATTCCCCGATTACATTTCCTTCTGGATCTTTCGCAGGTACTTTCGTAGCTGGTTGTCCATTTTCATCTAATAATGTATATGATTTTGGATCAATTGGTACAGTTTTTTGAACTGCTACTTTTACCTCTGGGTGATCGATATCCGGTACAGTCGTTTTATCTACCACACTATCGATGAATGTAACAGGTTGTTTTTGAACTTGACCTTGAACATCTTGTGAAGTAGCTGGTTGTGCTTTTGGTTTAGCTCCGATAACGATTGGACGGTATTTACCAATAGCTGGTTGTCCAAGTTTATCAACACGTTGAACGATTACCCCTTTAGCTTCACCAACAAATGTTTTCTCAGGAACGAAGTTCACAGTTCCGTCTTCTTTAAGAGTATAAACTCCTTCACCTTTAACAGTCACTGGAGTTCCTACTGCTACTGGTTGTTTTGTTGCTGGATCAAGTATTACTGGTGCTACAGTGTCATCGATATCTACTTTTTTCTCTTCTCCACCGATTTCTACTGTTCCACCTTTGAACTTAGGTTTTCCATTTTGTTCTTGACCTTGGATATCTGCAGAGATTACATCCCATCCTGTTGGTGTTACTGGATGAACTACTGCTGTGTATTCTCCACGAGCTGGTGTTCCGTTTTTGTCTTTACGGATAACTGTTAATGTTGTACCTTTACCTGTGAATGTTTTTTCTGGTACGAATGTTACTGTTCCGTCTGGAGCTACTGTGTAAGTACCTTCTCCTTCGATTGTCTTAGTTGTTGAACCATCTTCGAATGTTGCCGGTACAGTGTCATCCATCGGTACTGTTTCTTCTTTACCGTTTACTGTTGTTTTACCACCTTCAAAGGCTGGTTTTCCACTTTGAGTTGCACCTTGGATATCTTCTGTAAATGCAACTTTACCAATTGGAGTAACTGGTTTAACAGTAGGTGTGTAAGTTGCTGTCGCTGGTGTTCCATTCGCATCTTTCGCTTCTACTGTTGCTGGTACTGGTGTACCTACGAAATCTTTATTCGGTGTGAATGTTACTTTTCCTGTTGTTGGGTCGATTGTATATGTACCGACTTGTTTTCCTGTTGCATCTTTAGCTGGAATTGTTGGTTCATCTGTTGGTTTACCTGTTGTTGGATCTACTAATTTAGCAGGTTGAGTTGCATCGATCTTAATTGGAGCAACTGGATGTCCTTGCGTAAATGTTGGAGTTCCTTCTTGCGGTGAACCTTGGATTCCTTCTGAAGTTGCAGGAGTTCCTGTTGGTGTTACAGGTGTAATGTTCGGTGTATAAGTAGTTGTTACAGGTGTTCCGTTTCTATCTTTCGCTTGAACAGTTACTGGCTCTACTTTACCTACATATGTTTTATCAGTTGGTGTAAATACTGCAACTGCTTTTCCATCTACATTCTTAACAGTATAAGTACCTACTACTTTGCCTGTAGCGTCTTTAGCCGGTACTTCAGAAGCTGGGTTACCATTTTCATCTAATAATGTGTATGTTGTTGGATCGATTGGTACTTTTTTCTCAACACCATCGATTGTTGTTTTCGAATCGTTAAATGTTACAGGATGCTCTTGAGTTGCACCTTGTACATCTGTTGATGTTGCCGCTTCTGCAGTTGGAGTCGCAGGTTCAACTACTGGAGTGTATTTTCCTGTCGCTGTTACTTCTACAGTAGCACCTTCTTTGTCAGTTGCATTAGCTGTTACTTTTACATCTACACCTTGAGCTGTTCCTGTAAATGTTGGAAGTGGCGTGAATGTTACAACACCTGTTGATGGATCGATTGTATAAGTTCCTTCATTTGGAACAACAACTTTACCTTCATTGTCAGCACCTTCTAATGAGTACTTAGCTTTAGTTAAATCAACATTTGTACCATCTGGTGTGTTTTCTGGAGTATTTAGTTTAGAGAATCTTTCGATTCCTGGTTTAGAAGTTTGTACTGCACCTTGTATATCTTTAGTTGTATCAGCATTACCTTTAACACCATATACTGTAGGTGTGTAAGTAGTTGATGCTTCTACTGTTACAGGGTTACCATCTTCTCCTGGGATAGTCACATTAGCCGCTACTGTTAATGGTTTAGCAGTTCCTACATATCCTTGAGCTGGTGTGAAAGTTACTTTTCCAGTTGTTGGATCTACTGTGTAAGTTCCTTCATCAGTTGTTACTGAAGAAACTTTATTTCCTGTTGTTGGATCTACTAGTTTGTAATCAGATACTGTAGAGTTTTCAGGAAGACCAGTTTTGAATCCTTTTTCCATAGTATCACTTTGTGGAGTATCTTGAGCTCCTGAAGAAATTTCTGGTTTAGGTACTACTATGTAGTAAGTTGTTTCTGCTACTGCATCTTCTGTTACTTCACCTGAATCTGTTCCTCCTACTGTTGGAGTAGTTACAACACCGTTTGAGTCTACTGCTCTTACTGTAACTTTATAGCTTCCATATTGACCTAATGTATATGCTGCGATTTCTGGGTTTGCTAAGTTTGCTGCTGCAGCTGTTTTAAGTGCTGCACGCGCAGTTTCTACCGCTCTTTCAGCTTCTAAAGCAGCTGTACGTGTTGACTCTACTTCAGTATTTTTTGTTGAAAGATTTGTTTTAGCTGTTGCTAGTTGCGCTTCAATAGATGCTTTAAACTCTTTAGCATGCGCAAGTTTTCTTTCTGCTAATTCTTGAGCTGTTGGAGAAATTGTACGTAATTTCAAGTTGTCTAATGCTGTTTGAGCATCTTCTACCGTCCTTGTTGAACGATCTAATAGTTCTTGAAGACGTGCTAATTCATTTTGTGATTCTTGTTGCTCTTTTACAGCCGTTGCTGCCGCTTGAGTTTTAGCCGCCGCTGTACGTTGAGCTGTAATATATGCTGCTTCTTCTGCTTTTGCCGCATCGAATACTTTTTGGCTTCCGTCTGGTGCAGTTACTGTTACTTTTGTTTTAATAGTATCAGAATCTGTTGCTGATGTTTTATCATCGATTGTATCTGCGAATGCTACATTTGCTTTAGTTGACTTAATCAAGTCTACTGATGCATCTTTTGCTTCTGAATAACTTGTTGAAGTCCCTGTTGGTTTAGCATTTTGAATTGATGCTACATCTGTAGAAGATGCTTCACGGTATGCTACATACCCTTTAAATCCTGATGCTGTTTCAACTTCCCAACCTGCATTTGATTCTTTAGCTGTTACTGCTGTACCGTCAGAAGATGTCCATTGGTTTGTTACTGAGTCATAACTTACTGTAACTACCATACCTTGTTCTGAAGATGTGTTATCTTTTTTAACTAGAGTCTCTGTGCGTGTAACATTACCTACTGCTGTTACCTCACCATTTTTACGGATTTCTGCAATCTTGTCCACTAATGTTGGCGCTGAAGATGTTGCATTCCATGTACGTTCAAATTCATAAACAACGAATTTAACATCACCATTTGCTTGAGCATCTGTATAAACACGACGTTCAATAAGAGTTGATGTGCCATTACCATTGTCTTTTAATTCATAAGCTTTTTCTGTAGGTAAAGAATATTTACCTGTTGCACGGTTAAATTCCGCTCTATACGTATTCCCTGCTGCGTCATTTACCATAGCAAATTCACGTTGAATATTTGCTTTTACCTTATCAGTTGTTGCTTTTGCTGCAATACTATCAACACCAACGTATTTTGTAGATTCTGGAGTCACTGTTAAGTTAAGAGTTGAATCTCCTGTTGTTGAAGCTGCTCCCAACACTGCACCTTCTTGTAACGCAGTATTTGTAGTACCTGCTGCAACTGTCCAGTTACCATCTTTAACTACAAGTTTTGTAACTGTTCCATCTGGCATTGTAATTTCAGCTTTGTTAGCACCTTTTGAAATTGTTACAGGTACATTTGTTGCATATGCTTCTACATTCTTAACAGTAATTTTAGGCGCTACTGCGATTGTAATATTTTCATGTGCTTCTTGACCATACATATTCCAATCCATATTTCTTGCATTGGTTGTATTATTATAGTCTTTCGCATAAACAGCCGCTGTGAAAATTCCAGCTTCACTTGCTGTTCCAGTAATATCTCCAGTTTTTGGATCATAATTTAATCCTGGTACAACATCATTTATCGAAGTTTTACTTCCCGTATAATTACCATTTAAGGCTGTGTGGGCTGTGACAGTTTGTGGTCCATTCTCGGTATTTACTTTAGATCCATCAACTGCAGTAAAGGTTGCTCCACTCGTGCCTCCAGGAGCAGTTTTTGAACCGGCAATAACTTTTTCTCCACCTTTTCTGTATACATAATCAGCTCTTTCATCACGAGTCATTCCATCGTTATCAACATATTTAATATTATGATTGACTTGGTCGCCTATTGTTACTAATTTTGATTTTCCTTGAATAACTGGTGCAGATGAATCTTGCCATCCTACCCATCCAGCTGTTAAGTCTCTGAAAGTAACTTGCTGAGTAGCTCCACCTTTCTCTACAGTTAGAACATAACGCATGTCATATACACCGTTTTGAAGAGTAGATGCTACATATCCTTCTACAGTGTCTGTTTTTTCATTGTATCCTGTACCAGGAACTAAGTTACTTAGTTGAATGTTTTTAATTGTGTATCCTGCTGCTGTTGCTTCTGGAGATAAGCTGAAACGTTTTTTTACATCCGTAAGATAAACATAATGATTTCCTTGTTCAAAAGTATAACCATAGATTTCTGTGGCTAGATACTCATAGGCACCTCCTGCTCCCCAGGCACTATTATTATTAGCCTTACCTGTAGCACGAATTTTCCCTTTCCATAGTTCTGCTTCACGTCCAAGTTTCTGAGCTTCTGTTTTTGATAAAGGAATATCTGTACGTCCACTAACCCCGGCTTGTCCACTATTAGCCGCTGGCACCTCAGTGTTCTCAGATTGATATCCATGAACATAAACTTTATAGTTAGCATTGCCATCTAGTACTTTGTAAGATTTACCTGTAGAACCAAGGAATTCACCATTTTCTTTTCTTAATTCTGTAGAAGAAGCTGTGTATCCTTCGTTAGCTGAAAGAGCTACTCCGTATCTACCGTCACGACGAACTCCAGCGTTTTCTAATTCAGAGTATACTGCTTTAATAGAATTACTTAATTCTGCTAAGCTTTTAGCGATTTGTTCTTTAGTAACATCATCACTTCCAAGTAAATTGTTAGCTACTTTGATTACTTCTTCGTTTTTAACTACTGCTTTTTCTACAGCTGGTTTAGCTTCGATTTTAACTTCATTTTTACGAATCGCTTCTTTAGCAAGTACGTTCGTTACTTCTGCTTCTGAAGTTACTTGAGTTAATTCTTTCTTAGCTTCTTTAACTTCTTTAGATTCTTTTGCTTCTAATTTTGCTTTAGCTTCTTCTTTTTTAGCTTCATCTTTCTCAGCTGTTCCAGTTGCTTCTGATTCTGCTACTACTGTAGTTAGCACGTTAAGTGTTGTTACTTTTGCATTAACTTCATCTTGAGTTGCATCAGCTTTTGCGAACACTGCTTTTGCTTTTGCTAATTCTTCACGAGCTGTTTTTAATGCAACTTCGTCAGCATTTTTAGCTGACGATAATTTTTGTTCTAAGCTGTCGATGCTCGCTTTAAGAGCTGTTTTATCTGCTACTTTTGTTTCTGCTTTAGCTTCTGTTTTAGGAGCTTCCACTTTTTCAGCTACTGCTGCTGCAACACTTTCTTTAGTATTTTCTACTTTTGCTGGTTGTGCTTCTGCTTTCGGTGCTTCCTCTTTTGCCCCTGCGTTTGTTGTGTTATCCGCAGTAGTGTTGTTAGAAACTTCCTCAGCTGCTTGAGACACTGCCCCAGCACCTAAAAAGATACTAGCACCGATTACTACTGATGCTGTACCGACTTTGAATTTTTTGATAGAATACGATTCTACCTTAGTACCTTCTTTTGTGGTTTTTAAGTACTTATTATTTTTTCCTACCATCAAATTTCCTCCTAATGATATATATAACTTTTTAGCGTTAAATTAAATATCTCCTCTTATGATATATTTTCTTCTAAACTAAACCTTTTTCAAACTCTTTATCTTTGATTTTTTTAATTACGATATTTAACTTGAACGCATACTACTAATTTGAAATCCATTTTTTGAATTCCATTATTAATAATACCAAATATTATACTTTTTGTCCATAAACTGAACTTTCTATTCTTTTCTCTTTTTTTAAAAAAACTATAGATATTCAACATCTCTGATTGATCCACTTTTAACAAAACACGTAAAAACATTTTAAAAACAACTATTCATAGGCTTTTTAACTTGTCTAAACAATTTATAATTAACTAAAATTATTATAAAAAATTTTCTTATTATAAAACCGAAGTTCCAACAAAATACCTAACTCTTGAGTAAAATCAAGTTAAACCTATACTACCAATTTCACTTGTGAAAAAATTTGATATAATAGTGTTTTCATCAAAGTTATTTCTAAAATTGATCATTTAACTTTAATTACAAAACTTAAATATATTACATTAATTAAGCGATTATTTTATTAATTTAGACTAAAAATAAAAACTATTATATATTTTATATACTTTATTTTTAATATAAAAAGCGAAGTATATCTTCTTTCAAACTACACTAATTATAAAATTACTGAACAAATACTATAAATGTATAGATAGTTTGAAAATAAAACTCGAACATTGAAAATTTTCATCTATATTTTCATTAAATAATACTTTATATAAATATTTACAATGTAGATCCTTAACTCTATTGAACAACAGATAGATTGAAAGCGTGGGATATTACATATTTAGCTATTATGTGCAATTAACAGACAATTTTACTAATTTTATTTTAGATACACCTATAAGTAATCCTCTAGCATCAATATCTATATCTATATACTTCTCTAATTGTAGAGAATCTTTAACCTTGATAACTTCTCTTATCCCGCGCACCCTCTCATAACTATATGCAGGAATTCTGACATCTTTAATAAAGCTACTTTAAATTAATATACAAATCCATTTTCAAATATATTATCTCCATCTTTTTTACAACCATAGTTTGGACAACAATTTGGATTATATAATAAAATCCTATGAAATGCGAATATAACTTGACCATCCACATTAATTAAATCAAGTTTATCCATCACTGTTATATTTCGGTCTTTTATTAATTGAAATCCAGAACTGGAATATTTCTCATGCCCAGGATCTAGTATACAACAAAAAAACGCCCTCGAAAATTATCGAGAGCGTCTTTTATATATCATAAGAGTTTCGTTTTTTATTAAATTATAAATTTCAAATTAGTTTTTGTTATTTTTACGACGTTTTGTCGCTGCAAGTAATCCACCGAACATTGCGAGCCCCATTCCTGCTAATCCTGTATTAGTTTCACTTTCACCAGTATTAGCTAAGCGTTTTGGTTGAGCTTTCAGTTCTGATTTTTCTACTACGTTTGTTACTTTTCTGAAGATGTGACGTACATTTCCATTTTCATCAACAACTGTTCTTACGAACTCGTATCCTGGGATCTTACCAGATTCTAAAGTTCCTTTTTCAGTCGGTTTTAATGGATTTCCGTTTTCATCAGTCCAGATTGTAGTTCTGTTTTCAGTTGGAATACGTGGTGAAACTTTCTTGAAGATGTGTTGTACATTTCCATTTCCATCAACTACAGTCTTAACTAATTCATATCCTGAGATTGACCCTGGATCTTTAGTTCCTTTTTCAGTTGGTTTTAATGGATTTCCATTTTCATCTACCCATGTTGTAGATTTTTCTACTACAGGAGTTGGTGTTGGAGCTGGAGTTGTAACTTTTTCGTATACATGCTCGATGTCTCCATTTGGAAGTTTCTTAGTCTCTACGAAGCGATATCCTGGAATATCTTTCTTCGGTTGGTCTCCATCTTCTGTTGGATAATTTGGAATTACATTTCCGTCTTTATCTTTGTAACTTGTTTTAACTTTTTCGTATACGTGTTCTGTATCTCCATTTGGAAGTGTCTTAGTTTCTACAAATCTGTATCCTGGAATATCTTTCTTCGGAGTTGTTCCTTCTTCAGTTGAAGTTCCTGGGATTACATTTCCATCTTTATCTTTGAATACTGTTGTTACTTTTTCGTAGATGTGTTTTGTATTTCCTTTTTCGTCTACTTCAGTTTTAACAACTTTGTATCCTGGAATTACTTCAGATGGTGTTTTTCCATCTTTAGATGGAATTAATTCAGTTTCTTTTCCATCTTTACCTACAACTACGAATTTAGTATCTGGACGCACTGTTGGAGTATATGTAGCTGTAACTGGTGTTCCGTTTTTGTCAACACGTTTAACTGTAACACCTTTAGCTTTTCCTACGAAGTTTTTTTCTGGAGTGAATGTTACTTTACCATCTTTATCGATTGTGTATGTTCCTTCTCCTGGTACTACTTTTGTAGTTGTTCCGTCTTCGAATGTTGGTGAAACTGTTTCGTCTATTGGCACATTAGGATTTCCTGGTGTAAATGTTGGAGTTCCTGTTTGTGGTTGTCCTTTAGGTCCTTCAGATTCAGCTGGTGTTCCTTCTGGTGTTACAGGTGTAACTGTTGGTGTGTATTTAGCTGTAACTGGTGTTCCGTTCTTATCTACACGTTTAACTGTTACTCCTTTAGCTGTACCTGTGAATGTTTTCTCAGGTGTGAATGTTACTGTTCCATCTGGATTTACTTTGTAAGTTCCTTCTCCTGGTACTACTTTTTCAGTTGAACCATCTTCGAATGTTGCTGGTACTTCGTCATCCATTGGTACTTCTGGGTTACCTGGTTTGAACTCAGGTGTTCCGTTTTGTTCTTTACCTTGGATATCTGTTGTTTCAGCTGGTGTTCCTTCTGGTGTTACAGGTGTAACTGTTGGTGTGTATTTAGCTGTAACTGGTGTTCCGTTCTTATCTACACGTTTAACTGTTACTCCTTTAGCTGTACCTGTGAATGTTTTCTCAGGTGTGAATGTTACTGTTCCATCTGGATTTACTTTGTATGTTCCTTCTCCTGGTACTACTTTCTCAGTTGATCCGTCTTCGAATGTTGCTGGTACTTCATCATCCATTGGTACTTCTGGGTTTCCTGGTTTGAATGTTGGTTTTCCAGTTTGTTCTTTACCTTGGATATCTGTTGTTTCAGCTGGATCTGCTGTTGGTGTTACCGGTGTAACTGTCGGTGTGTATTTAGCTGTAACTGGTGTTCCGTTCTTATCTACACGTTTAACTGTTACTCCTGTTCCTTTTCCTGTGAATGTTTTCTCTGGAGTGAACGTTACAGTTCCGTCTGGTGCTACTGTGTATGTTCCTTCTCCTGGAATTGTCTTAGTTGTTGATCCATCTTCGAATGTTGCTGGTACTTCATCATCCATTGGTACTTCTGGGTTTCCTGGTTTGAACTCAGGTTTTCCGTTTTGTTCTTTTCCTTGGATATCTGTTGTTTCAGCTGGATCTGCTGTTGGTGTTACCGGTGTTACTGTTGGTGTGTAAGTTGCAGATGTTGGTGTTCCATTCTTATCTTTAACTTGTACTGTCGCTGGTTCTGGTGTTCCTACGAAGTCTTTATTTGGTGTGAATGTTACTTTACCTGTTGTTGGATCAATTGTGTATGTTCCAATTTGTTTTCCATCTTTTGTTGCTGGAATTGTTGTATCTGTAACAGGTTTTCCATCTACTACGAATTGAGCTGGTTGCTCTGGTGTAATTGTGATTGGCGCTGTTTCATCACCTTGAGTGAACGTTGGTGTTCCTTCTTGTGTTTTACCTTGAATATCTGTTGTTTCTTTTGGTTCAGCTGTTGGTGTAACTGGTGTTACTGTTGGTGTGTAAGTAGTTTCTACTTTTGTTCCGTTAGTATCTTTAGCTACAACTTTTGCTGGTTCTGGTGTTCCTGTGAAGTCTTTGTTTGGTTGGAATGTAATTACTCCTGTTGTTGGATCGATTGTGTATGTTCCAACTTCTTTCCCATCTTTTGTTGCTGGAAGAGTTGTTACTTCGTTACCACTTGGATCTACTAGTTTAACTGTAGTTTTGTCGATTGGTGCTACTTCGTCACCTTGTTTGAACATTGACTCTGTTTCTTGAGTTTGTGGTTGTCCTTGTTTTCCAGTTGTTTCTTTTGGTTCAGCTGTTGGAACTACTGGTGTTACTGTTGGTGTGTAAGTAGTTTCTACTTTTGTTCCGTTAGTATCTTTAGCTACAACTTTTGCTGGTTCTGGTGTTCCTGTGAAGTCTTTGTTTGGTTGGAATGTAATTACTCCTGTTGTTGGATCGATTGTGTATGTTCCAACTTCTTTTCCATCTTTCATGGCCGGCATCGTTGTTACTTCGTTACCACTTGGATCTACTAGTTTAACTGTAGATTTATCGATTGGCGCTACTTCGTCACCTTGTTTGAACATTGACTCTGTTTCTTGAGTTTGTGGTTGTCCTTGTTTTCCAGTTGTTTCTTTTGGCTCAGCTGTTGGTACTACTGGTGTTACTGTTGGTGTGTAAGTAGTTTCTACTTTTGTTCCGTTAGTATCTTTAGCTACAACTTTTGCTGGTTCTGGTGTTCCTGTGAAGTCTTTGTTTGGTTGGAATGTAATTACTCCTGTTGTTGGATCGATTGTGTATGTTCCAACTTCTTTTCCATCTTTCATGGCCGGCATCGTTGTTACTTCGTTACCACTTGGATCTACTAGTTTAACTGTAGATTTATCGATTGGCGCTACTTCGTCACCTTGTTTGAACATTGACTCTGTTTCTTGAGTTTGTGGTTGTCCTTGTTTTCCAGTTGTTTCTTTTGGCTCAGCTGTTGGTACTACTGGTGTTACTGTTGGTGTGTAAGTAGTTTCTACTTTTGTTCCGTTAGTATCTTTAGCTACAACTTTTGCTGGTTCTGGTGTTCCTGTGAAGTCTTTGTTTGGTTGGAATGTAATTACTCCTGTTGTTGGATCGATTGTGTATGTTCCAACTTCTTTTCCATCTTTCATGGCCGGCATCGTTGTTACTTCGTTACCACTTGGATCTACTAGTTTAACTGTAGATTTATCGATTGGCGCTACTTCGTCACCTTGTTTGAACATTGACTCTGTTTCTTGAGTTTGTGGTTGTCCTTGTTTTCCAGTTGTTTCTTTTGGCTCAGCCGTTGGTACTACTGGTGTTACTGTTGGTGTGTAAGTTGCTGTAGCTGGTGTTCCATTCTTATCTTTTACTTGTACTGTCGCTGGTTCTGGTGTTCCTGTGAAGTCTTTATTTGGTTTGAATGTTACTACACCTGTTAATGGATCGATTACGTATTTACCAACTTCTTTTCCATCTTTTGTTGCTGGAATTTCTGTTGAATCTACTGGTTGTCCATTTACTACGAATTTAGCCGGTTGCTGTTCGTTGATTGTGATTGGTGCTGTTTCATCACCTTGTGTAAAGACAGGTTTACCTGTTTGTTCTTGTCCTTGTTTTCCTTCAGATGTAACTGGTGCTCCTGTTGGTGTTACTGGTGTTACCTCTGGAGTGTATTTTCCTTTTGATGTAACTGGAACTTTGTTCCCTTCTGAGTCAGTCGCTGTTACTGATACTTGTACATTAACACCTTTACCTTCTCCTTTAAATGTTGGAAGTGGTTCAAATGTTACTACACCTGTTTTTGGATCGATTGAGTATGTTCCTTCTCCATCAACTACAACCTTACCTTCAGCATTAGCTCCTTCTAATGAGTATGCAGCTGTTGTCCAGTCTACGTTTGTTCCATCTGGAGTATTTGTCGCTGTGTTTAATTCAGAGAAACGATCTTTTCCTGATTTAGATGTTTGAGGTTGACCTTGTTTTCCTGTAGTTTTATCTGTTGATGGTTGAACTCCATATACAGTTGGTGTATATGTATTTTCTGTCGCTACTGTTACTGGAGTTCCTGATTCATCATTGAATGTTACATTCGCTGAAACTTTCATCGGTGTAGCTGTTCCTACAAATCCTTCTGCAGGAGTGAATGTTACTTCACCTGTTGTTGAATCTACTGTGTAAGTCCCTTGATCAGTTGTTACTGAAGAAGCTTTGTTTCCTGTTGTTGGATCTACTAGTTTGTAATCTGATACTGTAGTTCCTTCTTTTCCATCATTGAAATTATCTGCCATTGAGTCAGTTTGTTTTTGACCTTGAGCCCCTGATGATTTCTCTGGATCTGTTACTACGATGTAGTAAGTTGTTTCTGCTACTGCATCTTCTGTTACTTCTCCAGATTCTGTTCCACCTACTGTTGGAGTAGTTACAACACCGTTTGAGTCTACTGCTCTTGCTGTTACTTTGTAACGTCCTTTTTGAGATAATACATAAGCGTTAGCTTTAGCTAAGTTTGCTTCTGCAGCTGTTTTAAGGGCTGTGCGTGCTGTTTCTACAGTTTCTTCAGCTTTCACAGCTTCTGTTCTAGTTGCAGTAACTTTAGAATCAAGTGTTGCTACATTCCCTTTAGCTGCTTCGATATCTGCTTCAAGTTTTGCTTTAATTTCTTTTGCTACGTTAAGCGTTCTTTGAGCCATTTCTTCAGCCGTTGGTGAAATTGTACGTAATTTTAAATTATCTAATGCTGTTTGAGCATCTTCAACCATTCTAATTTGACGATCTAATCTTTCTTGTAAACTTGCTAATTTATTTTGTTCTTCTTGTTTTTCTTTTACCGCTTGAGCTGCTGCTTGAGTTTTCTCAGCTGCTGAACGTTGAGCTTGGATATAAGCTGTTTCTTCTGCTTGAGCTCCATCAAAAGTAGTTACTGTTCCATCTGGTGCAGTTGCTGTTACTTTTGTTTTAATAGTATCTGAATCTGTTGCTGATGTTTTATCATCGATTGTATCTGCGAATGCTACATTTGCTTTAGTTGACTTAATCAAGTCTACTGATGCATCTTTTGCTTCTGAATAACTTGTTGAAGTCCCTGTTGGTTTGGCATTTTGGATAGACGCTAAATCTGATCCTACTGCTTCACGGAATGCAATATACCCATTAAATCCTGAATCAGTTGAAACCTTCCATCCTGCACCTGTTTCTGTTGCTGTTACCTTAGATCCATCAGATGCAGTCCACTGATTTGTTACTGAATCATAATTTACTTTAATCGTTCTACCTTGAGTACTTGACGTTTGATCATTTGGTAATAATGTTTCCGTACGGAAAACATCTCCTACTGCTGTTACTTCACCATTTTTTCTAACTTCTGCTACTTTATCTACTAGATTTGTCGCTGAAGATTTAGCATTCCATGTACGTGTGAATTCATAAACAAATAATTTAACATCTCCGTTAGGTTGAGCTTCTGTATAAACACGTCTTTCTGTAAGAATTGTGTTATCTCCATTTTCTTCTAGGTGATATGCATCTTCAACAGGTAGAGAGTATTTACCTGTTGCACGGTTAAATGTTGCTACATATTCTTTTTGATTGTGATCTTTAACTTTTACTGTTTCACGTTGTAAGTATGCTTGAACTTTATCTGTAGTTGCTTTAGCTGCAATACTATCTACTCCTACATATTTTGTAGCTTCTGGAGTCACTGTTAAGTTAATAGTTGATTCTCCTGAAGTTGCAACTGGTGCTAGTACCGCTCCTTCTTGAACTGCTGTATTTGTAGTTCCTGCTGCTACAACCCAGTTTCCATCTTTAACTACTAATTTTGTTACTTTCCCATCTGGTGTTGTAATCTCAGCTTTATTAGCTCCATTTGAGATTGTTACAGGTACACTTGTTGCATAAGCCTCAACATTCTTCACTGTGATCTTAGGAGCAACTGCAATTGTGATATTTTCATGTGCTTCTTGTCCATTCATGTTCCATGCTGATGCACTGTTATAATCTTTAGCTAATGCTGCTACAGTAAAGATTCCTGCTTCTGTTGGTTTGCCTGTGATTAAACCTGTTTCTGGTGCGTAAGTTAACCCTGGAATAGTATCGTCAAGAGATACTGGTTTAGTTCCATTCGTTTTACCATTTAATGTTGTATAAGCAGTAACTGTTTGAGGACTATTCATTGATTTAACAGTAGTCCCGTCAGCTGCCACAAATTCTGCTTTTTTACCAGATGAATTAGGCGCAGTTTTTGAACCAGCTACGAACTTAGAACCATCTTCACGCTGATAGTTAGCACGTGTATCTTTATTTACTCCATCATTATCAACATATTGTAATTCATGGCTTACATCCTCCCCAATAGTAACCATTGTTGAAGAACCTTGAATTCTAGGAGCAGTTGAATCTTGCCAACCTATCCACCCTGCTTGCAGGTCACGGAAGAATACTTTTTGTTCAGTATCACCTTTTGCAACAGTTAATTCATAACGGAAGTCATAAACACCGTTTTGAATACTTGCTCCAACATATCCTTCTACAGTATCTGTAGCTGCGTTATATCCTAATCCTGGAGGTAAGTTACTTGGAGTTACACTCTTGATAGTGTATCCTGCCGCTTTCGCCTCATCATTTAAATCGAAACGTTTTGTTACATCTTTAAGATAAACATAGTGGTTACCTTGTTCATATGTGTATCCATAAATTTCTGTTGCTAGATATTCATAAGCTCCACCTGATCCATATGAGTTAGTATTATTATTTTGACCACTTGCACGAAGCTTATTATTCCACATTGCTGCTTCACGTCCAAGTTTTTGTGCTTCTGTTTTTGATAACGGAAGATCAGTACGTGCTCCAGTACCAGGTTGTGGGTTGTTTTTAGCAACTACTTCTGTATTTTCTGATTGGAATCCTTTTACATAAATTCTATATGCAGGATTGCCATCTAACTCTTTATATGTTTTACCAGTCGCCGTTGCAAATTCACCATTTTCTTTTCTTAGTTCTGTTGAAGATAGAGTATATCCTTCATTCGCTGAAAGAGCTACTCCGTATCTACCATCACGACGAACACCAGCGTTTTCTAATTCAGCGTATACCGCTTTAATAGAGTTGCTTAGTTCTTCTAAACTTTTAGCGATTTGTTCTTTTGTTGTTTCATCATTACCAAGTAATTCATTAGCTACTTTGATAACTTCTTCGTTTTTAGCTACTGCTTTTTCTACAGCTGGTTTAGCTTCGATTTTAACTTCATTTTTACGAATTGCTTCATTAGCAAGTACGTTTGTTACTTCTGCTTCTGAAGTTACTTGAGTTAATTCTTTTTTAGCTTCTTTTACTTCTGCAGTTTGTTTTTCTTCAGATTTTACTTTAGCTTCTGCTTTTTTAGTTTCTTCTTTTTCTGCAGCTACTTTTGCATTTGATTCTACAACTGTAGAGTTTAATGCTTCAAGTGAAGCCACTTGTAAGTTTACTTCTTCTTGAGTTGCATCAGCTTTTGCGAATATTGCTTTTGCTTTTACCAATTCTTCACGTGCAGCTTTTACTACTGCTTCATCAGCATTTTTAGCTGACGCTAATTTTTGTTCTAAGTTTTCAATTGCTGATTTTAAAGCCGTTTTATTCGCAGCTTTCGTCTCAACTTTTTCTTCTTTAGTACTATTCTCTGTTTCTTTAGCAGTTGTGTCTTTAGTGCTTTCTGCTTTCGTAGTTTTCTCTTCTACTTTTGATTCTACTGTTGCAGCTACATTTTCTTTAGTATTTTCAACTTTAGTCGTTGCCTCAACAGTTTTTGGAGCTTCTTCTTTTGTCACTTTAGTATCTGTGTTTGTTGTATTTTGTGTTGTAGTGTTGTCAGATACTTGCTCACTAGCTTGTGCTACTGCTCCTACACCTAAAAAGATACTAGCACCGATTACTACTGATGCTGCACCCACTTTAAATTTCTTAATAGAGTAACTTTCTACTCTTGTACCTTCTTTGGTACTCTTTAAATATTGGTTATTTTTACCTACCATTATTTTCCTCCTATGGCATATATTGTATTATTAATCGTGAATCTTTAGTGATTCATCTACATAACAAAACTTAATTAATAACAAAACATAAAAAACATAACATTCCTGTTACATTTTTTCATAAACCATATTACTTTTCTATAAAACTCCAATATAATACTTCTCCAAATATAAATTAACCTCTTACTATTAATTTATTAAGCATTTATATATTTTACTAATTTTGAAATTCATTTAATTTCGATTATTATTTTACCAAAATATTTTTCTTATGTCTACTATTTTTTCTTTATTTTTTTATTCTCATCTTTAAAATTCTTCATTTTTTTATAACCCCACCTCCTATGTAAACACTTAAAATCCAAATCTTACGAACCTGAAACCTACAAAAATCAACTTTCGTAATTATTGTAATCATTATTTATTTTACTTAAATTTTTTTCTGATTTTTTTAAAATTAATGTATTTCTAATCAAGAAATAACAATTAATACAGTTTCTTAAAAAATATAAACAACATATAAAAACACCTTTAAATCAACGTTTAACCTATAAAAACAATAAAATAATAGAATAACTACACTTTACTTAAAATATACTTTAAACAACTTAAAAAACTATAAATATTACTTAAAATATACTTTAAATTTTAAATTTCAAGCTTTTTTTTATCTTATTTTAATTTGAAAATTCATGCATTTTCTTTGCGTTTAATTACTTTCATTTTTCATTTACTTCTAAACGTACCTTATTTACACAAACAAACATTGCAAGGTATACAACTTTACCTTATTATGATTTTGTTACTATTGACCAACAACAAGACGTATGATAGAATGAAAGCGTGGGATATTGCATATTTAACTATTATGTGCAATAGATAGACAATTTTACCGATTTGGTTAATGACAATCAAGCAAGCACTTTTAATCAAATTCGATAAAATTTCACCACAAAAACATACTTGAAATTATTGTACATGAGTCATACATTCAACAGTGTATCACTCTATTTAAACAAAAATTAAAATACACACGCATATACCGGAGGGGTTTATGATTACAATTGAAAATATTAATAAAGTTATAGAAAAAATTAGAACTGAACACACAAAAGAATATATCGCTATTTCTATTAATGGAGATAGAGGTCTTAACGTTAAAACTAGTAAATTCGGAGGAATTCCTTACATAGCACAAGATGCAGAAGTACCTGTAGATGCAGAAGGAAACCAACTTGCACTGCTAGCTCAAATTAACTGTACTGAACTTCCTGAAAATGATATTTATCCTAAAGAGGGACTACTACAATTCTGGATTGCACGCGACGATTCTTTCGGATTAGATTCTAAGGGAACTAATGTTGTTAAATATATCAAAGATATAGACGATAGTATAACAAACAGTGATGTGCTGAGCAAATATCATCTTCCTAGCGAAGATAATGCGGATGAATATTCTCCATTCCAAGAAAAAGATGCATCATTTGCATTAACATTCAACAAAGGAACTTCTACAATTACAGCTACAGATTTCTTATTCGAGAACATCGCAAAAGATGCTATCCACGAATTATTCCCAGATGAAAAGATGGAAGATTTATACGAAGACCTTGATAGTGAAGTCTATGAAACTCTATTTAAAGCTTTTGATGGCGTTAAACACGCTATCGGAGGTTATCCAACATTCGTTCAATGGGATCCTCGTGACCCTGAGAATAAAGAAGCGTACGACACAATGTTACTTCAAATAGAAAGCGAATGGGATCCAAATACAAAAGATAATCTAATTATGTGGGGCGATTCAGGAGTTGCAAATTTCTTTATTAACAAAGAAAAATTAGTAAACTTAGATTTTGAAGATACATTATTCAACTGGGATTGCTGTTAATTAAGACTCCCTATCAAATTCGGAGCCCAGAGAAAAATAAGAAATGAAATCTAAGCAGCAATTTGTTGCTTAGATTTTTTATTATTTAGTAAATATTCAAAAGGACAGAGAGTAAAAATTTACTTTCTGTCCTTTTTGGGAGTGTATATTTGATTATAATTTTTTAAAAATCTGAAACATTATCCGAACCACAATAAGGACAAGTTGGATAACCGAAACCTTGGCTATCTGCATCAAAATAACTATTACAGTTATTACAATAATACTCTACTTCTATCATCCATATCTTTTTTTCAGGTAATTCTTGCAATTTCTTCATAAATTCCATTGCTTCCTTTATGTTCATCGATAAATCACTTAATAAACAAGCATTACCATCATGTGCTTTTTCCATAATTAACAACCCCTTTTTCACTTCTTTTTCACTTTTATTATACTCCAATAATAGCAGTTTTTCTAACATTTTAGTGTTTAATACTGGAATTACATACCTAGTCAAATCTCGCTTCATATTACTATTCTACCCTCACTCACTTCAGAAGCTATTAACTACAAAACAAAACCCACCTTCGAAATGTATCGAAAGTGGGTCTTATTCTAACTAAGATCATTCTTAGCTATTTATTCTTAATCTTCGTTGTTTTTACGACGTCTTGCTGCTGCAAGTAATCCACCGAAGATTGCCATTCCTAATCCAGCTAATCCTGTGTTAGTTTCAGTTGTACCAGTGTTTGCTAAGCGTTTAACTTGAGTTGGCGCTTTTGGAGCTACTGGTGCTTCTGGAGCTTTAGGAGTTTCCGGTGTTGCCGGAGTTGTTGGAGTTGGTTTCGGCGCTGGTTGTGGTACTGGAACGTAGCTGATCGGTGTATCCTTAGTTGGATCGTTCGGTACGTTCGGTACTTCATATCCTTTAGTTGGATCATTTGGATCTACTGGTTTCAATGGTACTAATGGGTTATTTGGTCCAACTGGTTTTGTTGGATCTTGAGGTACCATTGGAGTGTGTCCAGGCACGTAAGGAACGATTGGTTTGTCGTTTCCTGGTTTTGTTGGATCTTTCGGATCGTTTGGATATGGAATTGGATTTGTTGGAGTTCCTGGGATGTTTGGTACCCATGATCCTAACTTATCGTAAACAACTGTTTCATTGATATCCTTAATTGTATCAGGTGTTACTTTAACATCTTTAGTTGATGATTCTAGATCACCATCTTTAGCGATGTATCCTTTAACAACTGGTACTGGGTATCCGTTGAAGATATCGTCGTTACGATCTGTTGTCCATTCTCCATATGTGATTTCACCTGTTACTAAGTTAACCTTAGCATCACGAGTGAATTTGATTGTTTCTGTGCGAGTTTCAGTTACCTCTTTTCCGTTACGATCTACATACTTGATAGTACGTGTAGCTGATTTCTCAGTTACCATATCTTTTACAGTATTTGGCCATACTGGGCTGTTTGGATCGTTAGGGAATACTGGTTTACCTGGTTCTGGTGTAGATGGTGTTACTGGTGTTCCATCTGGGTTCTTCGGTAAGTTTGGATCATTTGGATCTACTGGTTTACCTGGTGTAACTGGAATAATTCTTTCAGCTACTGTTACATTGAAGATTTGATCTACAGATTTATCTTTATCAAATACTCTGTCTGTATCTTTAGATGGGAAGTCATTCTTAACAACTCTGTATCCAGCTTTTTCAAGTTTTTCAATAGTCTTAGTTACTTCATCAACTTTAGACTTAGTGAAGTTAGCTCCTGAATCACCTTCATCTACTACTGGAGTTGATACTACTTTACCATTTTCAGTTACGAAGTTTGTGATAGCTTTTTGTTTATCAGTTACGTAATTGATTGGTGTATCTGTGCTTGGATCTGTTGGTACTGGTGGTACTTCATATCCTTTAGTTGGATCGTTTGGATCAACTGGTGTTAATGGAACTAGTGGGTTATCCGGACTAATTGGTTTAGTTGGATCTTTTGGTACCACTGGTGTAGTTCCTGGTACGTAAGGAACGATTGGTCTATCGCTACCTGGTTTAGTTGGATCGTTCGGATCGTTTGGATAAGTAACCGGAGGCACTGGTGTAGAACCTTCTGGTACTTTTGGTACCCATGAACCAAGTTTAGTGTAAACTACTTCGATGTTTTCATCTTTAGAGTCTGCAGTTAATCCTGTTGTAGCTGCTACTTCTTTTTGTTTAGCATCTTTCAGGATGTATCCTTTAACTACTGGTGATTCTACTTTATCGAATGTTGTATCTCCATCTTTAGCAGTCCAGTTACCATAAGTAATTACACCTGTTACAGCGTTGATCTTACCTTCACGAGTGAATGTAACTTTATCTGTTACTTTCTTAGCTACTTCCTCACCTTTTTCGTTAACATACTTGATTGTACGGTTAACGTGACGAGTTGTATCGATTTGTTTAATTAGATCTTCTGTCCATTTTGGTCCATTAGGGTTGTTAGGATCGATTGGTTGTCCTGGTTTTGGTCTGTTTGGATCATTTGGATTTTCTGGATCCACTGGTTTAAGTGGCTCAGAGTGTTGAGTTAGTACAACAGTGTATTCTTGATCTTTACTAGAATCTTTATCGAAGTTCTTATCTGTAGCTGTTGTGAATCCGTCAGTTACTAGATCATATCCTAGAGCTTTAAGTTCAGCAAGTTTAGCTACTGTACTGTACTCGATTGGCTCTCCAGATTTACCTTTTAGGTTATCTGTGTGAAGTACTGTTCCAGTTCCTTCAACAACATACTTAACTGTTGCTCTTTGCTCATCTTTTACATAATTGATTTCAATATCTTTACCTGGCTCAGTTGGTACTGGTGGTACTTCATATCCTTTAGTTGGATCTTGTGGATCTACCGGTGTTAACGGAACTAGTGGGTTAGTCTTCGGATCAACTGGTTTAGTTGGATCTTGTGGTACTTTTGGTGTAGTTCCTGGTACGTAAGGAACGATCGGTCTATCGCTACCTGGTTTAGTTGGATCTTTCGGATCGTTTGGATATGGAATTGGATCGATTGGTGTTTCACCTTTCGGTACTTTTGGTACCCATGAACCAAGTTTAGTGTAAACTACTTCGATGTTTTCATCTTTAGAGTCTGCAGTTAATCCTGTTGTAGCTGCTACTTCTTTTTGTTTAGCATCTTTCAGGATGTATCCTTTAACTACTGGTGATTCTACTTTATCGAATGTTGTATCTCCATCTTTAGCAGTCCATTTTTCATAAGTAATTTCACCTGTTACTGAGTTGATCTTACCTTCACGAGTGAATGTAACTTTATCTTTAATAGATTCTGTAGAGTCTTTACCAGCTTTATCTGTGTAAGTTACTCTGTTACCTTTTTCGTCAACGTATGTGATTGTACGGTTAACGTGACGTGTATTATCAATTTTGTTAATTCGATCTTCTGTCCATTTTGGTCCATCAGGGTTGTTAGGATCGATTGGTTGTCCTGGTTTTGGTTTGTTTGGATCATTTGGATTTTCTGGATCTACTGGTTTAAGTGGCTCAACGTGTGGTTTAACCGTTACTACGAAGCTTTGATCAACTTTTGTATCTTTATCGTAGTTCTTATCTGTAGCTGTTGTGAATCCATCAGTTACTAGGTCATATCCTAGAGCTTTAAGTTCAACAAGTTTAGCTACTGTACTGTACTCAATTGGCTCTCCAGATTTACCTTTTAGGTTATCTGTGTGAAGTACTGTTCCTGTTCCTTCTACAACATAAGTTACTGTCGCTTTTTGAGTATCTTTCTCATATCTAATTTCAGTATCTTCTGTTGGATTTTCAGGTGTTGGTGGAACATATCCTTTAGTTGGATCGTTTGGATCTACTGGTTTCAGTGGGTTTCCATTTGGATCTTTTGGAGTTGTTCCTGGAACGTAAGGAATCGGTTTTGTTGGTGTTCCTGGTTTTGTTGGATCTGTTGGATCGTTTGGATATTGAGGTTTATCAATATTTGGAACTTCGAATCCTTCTGGTACTTTTGGTACATATTTTCCAAGTGGTGAGTAAACTACGTTTACTACTGAGTCAGCTGCATCGTGAGCTACGTTATCTACTTTTTCTGCTGCTTTAATATCTGCAACATATCCTTCGATTACTGGAGATGTTACTTCAGCTAATGTTTGTGGTTTTGTCCAATCAGAAGTATAAGTGATTTCACCTGTTACTTTGTTTAAATCACCTTTACGAGAATAACGAAGTTTTTGTTCTACAGTAGCTGCAGCTTCTTGACCACGTTTAGCTTCTTCTACTTTATCAGTATTAGCATATCTGTAGTTTATTGTACGATTAACTTCATCTAATAATCCAAGTTGTTCAAATGTACGTTGTTTTGGATCTCCTGGTACTTTGTCTCCTGGTTTTGGAGTAACATTTGGATTATTTGGATCTAGCGGTTTATCTGGATCGATTGGAGTGATTCCTTCTTTAACGATTACATAGTAAACTTGGCTAATTCCATCATTACCTTTATCATCTTTATCATCGAATGTACGGTTTGCATCAGCATAGAATGCTACACGTTCTGCTGTATAAGCTGGATCAGTTGGTGCAACAACTTCATAACCTTTAGCTTCTAATTCAGCTTTAACATTATCAATGTTTGTTGTCTTGATTGCTTTACCTGTGTCTCCTGCTTCTGCAACTGATACGTGAACTGCAGTTCCATCAGCTTTAATGAAGTGAACTAAAGCAACTTGAGAACCATCTTTAACATACGTGATTGTAGTGTTTTGAGTTGGATCTTCTGGTACTTTCGGTACTTCATATCCTTTCGTTGGATCGTTTGGATCTTTCGGAGTTAATGGTTTACCGTTTGGTCCTACTGGTGTTGTTCCAGGGATGTATGGTACTACTGGAGTTTCAGTAGGTGTTCCTGGTCTTGTAGGATCTTCATTAGTTGGAGTTTCATATGGTTTTGGTGTTAAGTCAGTTCCTGCTGGAGGTGTTACTCCTTCTGGAATTACTGGTACATATGAACCAAGTTTACGGTAGATAATTGTTTCTTCACTATCTTTATCAGTAGCTTTAACATTTTCACGAGCTGTAGATGTCGCAGCTGAAGCTACATATCCAGGTTTGTTTGGAGTTGTTACAGCATCAATTGTTGTATCGTCACCTTTAGCTTTCCAATCAGAGAAGTTAGAGATTGCTCCTGTTACTGGATCTAGGTCAGCTGTACGAGTAAATGTTAATGTTTGTACATTATCAGGAATACCTGCATCTGATCCGTCAGCTAGTTTGTAGTGAACTGTGTGTGTTACTTCTTCGATTAACCCTAATTCTTTGTACGTACGTCCTTTTGGATCATTTGGTACTCTGTCATCAGGTTTTGGAGTAACATTCGGTGTGTTTGGATCCGCTGGTTTAGATGGATCTAATGTTACTGGTTTTGTAGTATAAACTACTGTTTCATTAATGTCTTCAGCAGTTGCTGTTACTTCTGATGCTGGTACAGTCGCTTTATTTGGAGTGTAGTTCTTAATTTCTGGTGAAGTTACTTCTCCAAATGTTTGGTTAGCTGGTGACCATTCTCCGAATGTAATCTTACCAGTAATTGGGTTGATTGTTGCTAGACGTTTGAATTCTTTAGTTTCTTGAACTGAATCAGCAGCTTTCTTACCATCTGCATATACATAGTTGATTGTACGTTTAACTTCTTCTTTACGTCCATCTTCTAACTCTTTGATTAACTCTGGAGTCCATTTTGGTCCTGTTGGATTATTTGGATCAATCGGTTCTCCTGGAGTTGGTTTTGGATCATTTGGATTTACAGTTACTGGTTTAACTGTCACAAGAACTTTAAATTCTTGGTTAGTCTTAGAGTCTGCGTCGAATTTACCATCTGTTGGGTAATTGTTTTCAACAACTGTGTATCCTTTAGCTTTCAGAGCTTCGATTGTAGCTGTTACTTCTGAACCTTTCGTGAATGCTTTTCCTGCATCTCCTGTATCAACGATTGATTGAGCTACTCCACCTTTTTCAGTTTTATCAGTTTCACTATTTACTTCAATGAAGTGTGTAACTGCTACTTGAGAACCATCTTTCGTATAAACGATTGTAGTATCCTCAGTTGGATTTGTTGGTGTTGGTGGGTTATATCCTTTTGTCTTATCGTTAGGATCTTTCGGAGTTAATGGTTGTCCATTTGGTCCTACTGGTGTAGTTCCTGGTACATATGGAATCGTAGTTGTAGGTGTTCCTGGTTTAGTAGGGTCATCTGGGTTATTTGGATATTGTGGGTTTTCAATTGTCGGAGGAGTGAATCCTTCTGGAACAACTGGGACAAATTTACCTAAATCTTTGTAGATAACTTTTTCAACAATATCTTTATCCGTTGCATTAACACCTGTTACGTCTTTCTTAGATGACTCAACATCTCCTGTAGCTACATATCCAGTTTTAACTGGAACAGTTGCTTTTCCTTCAAGAGTTGTATCGTTATCTTTAGCTGTCCACTCACTGTAAGTAATCTCTTTTGTTACAGCATTAACTGTCGCTGTACGTGTAAAGCTTACTGTAGTTTCATGTTTAGGTTCTGCTTCAGTTCCACGTTTAGCAGTATCTGCTACATCATCTGCATAAGTGTAAGTAATTGTACGTTTTACTTCTTCAGCTAGTTTTAAATCTTTATATTTTAGTCCATCTGGATTGTTTGGATCTACTGGTGTGTTTGGATCGAAGTTTGGATCTTTTGGATCAATTGTAATTTGTTTTACTTTGTAAACAACTACTTCTTCGAAGTCCGCTGCATCAGCTGTTACTGTCTTAGCTGGAACATCACTTGTTGTTGGATTACTTACTAACGCTGATGTGTATCCATCAATTGTTGGTGTTGGCACTGCTGCAAAATCAGCTGTTGTCTTAGGCGTCCATGCTCCATATTCAATTTCACCTGTTACAAGGTTTACTTTAGCCGTTCTTGTGAATTCAAGAGTTTGAACTTTCTTACCTGGTACATCTGTACCTAGTTTAGTGTCTGGAACTGGAGTTCCATCATCATAAATATACTTGATAGTACGTGTTACAGATTCAGTTGTCTTCAAGTCTTTAACTGAATCAGGCCATTTTGGTCCATTATTGTCACCTGGAACTACTGGTTGTCCTGGTTCTGGTTTCACATAACCTGGAGTAGTTGGATCTGTTGGAATATCTTTAACAATCGGTTTGAATGTTACTGTATATTCTTGGTTTGTTGACGCATCAGCATCAAATACTTTTTCAGCATCTGTTGATGGATAATCTTTTTCACTTGCATTTACATTGGCTACTTTTTCATATCCACGAGCTAAAATCTTATTGATTGCTGCAGTTACTTCTGCATCTTTAGTGAAGGCTTTTCCTGTATCACCAGTATCTACTACTGAAGGTTCTAGTCCTTTACCAGTTGTATCTACGAATTTAGTTACCGCTACTTGAGAACCATCTTTCGTATAAACGATTGTTGTGTCTCCTGTTGGTGTAGTTGGAGCTGGTGGTTCATACCCTTTAGTTTTATCATTCGGATCTTTTGGAGTCAATGGTTGTCCATCTGGTCCTACTGGTGTAGTTCCTGGTACGTATGGAATCGTTGTTGTTGGTGTTCCCGGTTTTGTAGGATCTGTTGGATTATTTGGATATTGTGGATTTTCAATTGTTGGTGGTGTAAATCCTTCTGGTACTACTGGTACGTATTTACCTAAAGCTTTGTACACTACTTTTTCCGTAATATCTTTATCTTCCGCTTTGACATTTTCTACAGGTTTAATAGATGTTTCTACATCTCCTGTCGCTACATAACCTGCTACTGCTGGAAGTGCATTTCCTTCTAATGTAGTATCGTTATCTTTAGCTTCCCACTCACCATAAGTGATTTCTCCTGTTACTGGGTTCACCTTAGCTACACGAGTATAGTTCACTTTTGTAGTAACTGGTTCAACTACATTAGTTCCACCTTTATTTCCATCTTTTTCAGCCTGGTTTAATTCACTTGCTTCTTTTGAGTAAGTGTACGAAATTGTACGTGTTACTTCTTCAGTATTTTTAAGTTTCGCAAGTAGTTCATCAGTCCATTTCGGTCCATTTGGATCATTTGGATTAATTGGCTGATCTTTCTTAGGTTCTTTATAACCTGGAGCTTTTGGATCAACCGTGATTAGTTTAGTTTTGTAAACTACTACTTCTTCGAAGTCTTTATCAGTAGCCGCTACAGTTTTCGCTGGTACATCTGCAACTGTTGGAGTTACACCTGCAACCGCCGCAGTGTATTTCTCAAGTGTTGGAGAAGTTACTGCTTCGAATGTTTGATCAGCTGACCAATCTCCGTATGTGATTTCTCCTGTCGCTACATTAATCTTACCAGGACGAGTGAATTTAAGTGTTTTAATTTTCTTATCAGCTACACTTGTTAAATCAGATTCTGCCACTGGAGTACCATCTTCGTATACATACTTAATTGTACGTGTTACTTCTTCTTGTACTTTTACAGCGTTGATTAATGCCTCAGTCCATTTTGGTCCGTCTGGATTATTTGGATCGATTGGCGTTACACCTGGAGTTGGTTTTGGATTATCGTTACTTGATGGTTTTGTTGGATCGAATGATGGAATATCAACTACTTTAGCTTTGAATTTCACAACATATTCTTGATCAACTGCTGCATCTTTATCGAATTTATCTGTTGATACAAATCCGTTATTTACAAGTTCGTAACCTTTCTTAACTAGCTCAGCAATCTTATTAGTTACTGAAGTTGCTGTTGTAGCTGGGTAAGCTGCTTCTGATTTACCTGTTACTGCGATTGGATCTGCAAGACCTGGAGTAATTACTTTATCTGTATTAGTAGGATCTACTTCTACGAATTTAACTACAGCTTTTTGGGCAACTGGAGTATAAAGTACTGTGATCTTGTAGTCATCTGCTTCTGCATCAATTGCTGCAGTTGCTTCTACAGTAGCGTTATCTGGAACATAACCAGTCACTTCTGGAGAGTTAACAAGGTTGAACTTATCGTCTTTTGCTACTTCTGCAGGTGTTAACGTTACACCAGTAGCTGTTCCACCTACCGGAGTCCATGGTCCAAATGTAACGATTGCTTTTTGAGCAGCTGTTGCATCTGCAGCTATCGCTTTGTTTGTGATGTGATCGTAGTAAACTGTACGAGCTTTGTATTCTTCTGGCGAATCATATCTACTAGCATCTAACACAGCTTTATAAGCAGCATATTCTGCTGGATACTCTTTCGCAGCTAATGTGTAGTCGATTGTACGGTCACGTTCAAAGTGAAGTGTTTCAGTCACTGTTGGTGCAGCCGTTGTTCCACGTTTATCTGCTGGTACATCATCTGTACTTGCATATTTGTATTCGATTGTACGTGTTACTTCTTGAGTATCTTTAATTTGACGAAGAACTTTTTTATGACGTAGGTAAACATTGAACGCTTGGTCTACATCTTTATCGTCATCGAACTTACGTCCACCTTCAATAGCTGTACCTTGAGTATTATTTGTATAGTCATCAGTTACTAATTCATAACCAAGGTCTTCATATTTCTTGATTGTGTCAGCTGTTAGGTAAGGAATCTTCGTATGAGATTTACCTTGAAGTGTTGTAACCCCGTAAGTTGTTTTCGCATCCGCACCCGTAGCAGGAGCAGTTGCTGCTGTTTGAACTTCAAGAATACGAGCATCACCTGTTGCGTCTAAGTCGATGTAGGTTACTTTGGCTTTTTGGGTATCAGCTTTGTAAACAACATACATATCAAAGTTATCTTTGTCGTCTGATCTTATTGCAGAAGAAGCTGGTTTATACGTTCCGACATCTTTTGTATTTCTATCAATCGGTTTATAAGTACCAATTTCCTTAGTATCTTTAATATGAGCCATTTCTCCTGTTGCATTTGGAGCATTGTATTCTAAAGTTACAACATTCGCTGTATAACCTTTTACAGTAGGAGAAACTATACTATTCATCTCTTCGTTATTTTCTCCATGTTTCCAATCGGAAATAATCAATGTTCCTTGAGAGAATTTAGTACCTTTAGGTATTTCAGTTCCTGCTGTGTATTCTGTACCATTCACATCTCTAACTGTATTCGCAGTTACCATCGGTTGGTCTAATACACCATCTTCATCAAACATTTTATATGTACGAGTATAGTTTAAAGTTTGAGAACGTGTTACTGGTTCATTATTGATCGATAAAATTGGATCATTATTTTTATAAGAAGCTTGACTAGTAGCTGTTGCATCATTATCACTCTCATACACATAGTGAATTGTACGTGTAATTGACGCTTCTGTAACTGGTGTTACTATTGGTGTGTATTTTGCTCTACCGTAATCAGTACCATATTTTTCTGTAACTTTATCATTTGCTACAACATCATTATAGTCTATATCTGGTTGTACTAAATCTACACCTGTTCCTCTTCCTACAAATCCAGGTTCTGGTGTAAATGTAACTTCACTTGTTGGTTTTCCACTTGCATCTTTCACAAGTTCGTATACCCCTTCACCTGTGATTGTTACTTTAGAATCGTTAGTGTTTGCCAGGTCATAACTACGTGGAACCTCTGTTATTGCTCCTGTTGTAGGATCAAGATGTGTTGCACTTGGTAATATAACTTGATTTAACGGTAATATTCTCTTGACTTTAGTACCCGCTGGAATCGTGTTAGTTGCACGATATTTACCGTCAACTTTTACAACATCTCCTTTTCCTACAATTTGACTAATAGCTATTTCTTTAGCTAGGGTAGAAATTTTATTACCTGATTCTCGCGGTATAGTATCACCTGTATTATATGTGACATTATTCCATGTATTATTCGCCGTTGTTACTAATGGATTTTTAAGTTTAGCTCCTGCTGGAATTCTTCCTCCGGCAGAAATAGTAGTCTCTGTACCGTTAGCTAGAGTAACAACTGTGTCTGCTGTAACAGGATGAGGATCAACTGGACTAGCTCCCGCTGGGATAGTTTTTCCAGTAACAAGTCGAACATTATTTACTACAACAGAACCTGTACCTGTTACTACCACATCTGCATCTTCAGCAATTTTCGCACGCGCTGGTAATTTATCTTTATCAGGAGTATACGTAACCACCTTACCATCAGCAAGTGTTAATGTAGTAGCCTTACTTACTTCAGTATCTTTATCGTATGAAGATTTATTACTTTCTAAAGTATCCGCTAATTTTATACTCTTATTCTTATCTATGATTTCGAATTCATCAGCATACCTAGAATCTGTAATCTTATCTCCTGTTTCAGTTTCCACTGTTCCATATACTGGGATTTGAGGTCTAGCACTTTGTTTTTTACCTTGAACATCAGTAGTTGTAGTATCTTCACCTATTGGTCTCACATCAATAACAGTTGGAATATAACTAGTATCCATTGTTTTATAACCATTATTTCCATTGTTTGTATTTTCAAGAACCTTATCTTTTTCTGCTAATGTAGTAGATGTTTTAGAAGCCTCAATTGTATCATTATTAGCTTCCCATCCAGTTGAATTATTATTATCATCCCATGCACGTACAGCAATACCTTTTGCTGTTCCAACATAAGATTTGTTAGGTTTAAATGTTAATGTAGTTTCATATAATCCATTTCCTACAGAAGTATTTTTACCTTCATTAGCAGGATTAACTTTATATGTACCTACTTCATTTCCTGCAGTATCATATTCTGTGTACTCACTTAATAAATATTCTGTTTTCCCAGTTAATGGGTTTGTAACTTTAAGTCCTTTACCCAAAACTTTATTATTTTTATCTTTTACTGTTACATATTCTCCTGAATATACAGTGGCACCATTTCGTTCTACATGAACCTTGCCTGTAGAGTCTACACGATAATTTGCAGGTAATCCAGACTTATCAGCAATAGCTTCTTCTGACGCGACTTGCTTATCAGTTAGAACTATTTTCGGCGATAAATTCTCATTTTCAATTTGCGCCCATTTTGTAAATTTAGAATCTTTATTTTTACCATTAGCTATGAACATCGCATTAGTTGGTAGTGTAACTGTTTGTTCTCGACCTTGATAATCTTTTGTCTCATGTCTAGTACCACGTGGCATGTGAACTACATGTGTTTGGAAATCCTCTACTTCCCCTGATGATGCCACACCTGTTGGTTCTAGAATCTCATCTTTTGTTAATGAAATACGTAAACGTACTCCTAAGCTATCTGCTGAGGTATCTAGTAATTGTGGCGTGTTTTTGAATTTAATATTGTAAGTTCCATTTTGGTTAACTTCTACGATTTCTGAAGATTCATTAAGATCAAATTTACCGTTGTTGTTGAAGTCTACCCATCCACGGATATAAGCTTTATCATTATTAACACCTAGGTTAGCACGAACACCTTCAAGGACATATTCATTACCTTGGGCTTGACGTAATTTGTACTCAGTTGCTACCGCTGGATCAAGAAGTTGGCTTTCTCCTTCATCTCCAAGAGTACCTTCACCTAAAGCACCTGTTGTGTGGTTATAAACTCCACGAATCGGAAGCTTAGATACTGGGTTCGCCATCTCAATAACATCACCTTGATTTAAAAGTACACGTGTGTTATCAGCTTTTTCAATTACAGCATTACCATTTGGTAATAATAAGTATTTACCTGTTACACCCTTATCTGTTGTTACAATTGTTTTTCCTGATTCTAATGGTGTCTCTTTATATTTTTCTGATGTGATTAAATCATCAAGTACCCATCCACCTGAAGGGTCAGTTTTAGTTGAACGGAAATCTGGGTCTCCTTTAACATTACCTAGATATGGCTGAGTAGCTGTTACCTGAGTTTTAACTCCATCTTTAATAACTTCTTTGTTAAAGTCCCCGATAATATGTTGTGCAGAACCGTAAGATTGCGGAGCATCTCCTCCATCATAAATCATGAATCCGATTGTTCCTGCCTGCGCTCCTGCAGAGTTCAAGTACATCGATAATGTTTTAACGTTTTGAGAAAGAGCGATAGGTAATGAGTTTTTAGATCCCATTGATGTGTAGTTCGCTCCAAATGTATTAGTTCCGTATGCAATAGGTTTCCCTTTTTCGTCTAAGTTAACCCAATCTTTTGGATTATATCCCGCTTGCGCAAGACGTCCGTCAGCATTAACATCACTTTCTTTACTTGGATAAACTCCTTTAGCTGTTTTATCATCAATATCTTTTTGAAGATTTAATGCCATGAATTGTTCCCATTTCGTTCCATCTGTTTCAAATTGAACAATTTCTGTACGCCCTGCTTCTTCAGCATCAGCCGCAATTACGTTTACGTCTACAATACGACCATTATATGTCGCAGAAAGAGAAAATGTTACACCAACGTTAGATTCATCACGAGACGATGTAAATGCAGTAAGCATTTCACTTCCATCTGGATTTGTTGTTGGAAGTCCTGCTTTTCTTAAGTATGACCATTGAGTATCTTGAGATGTAATTAAGACATCCGCATGTCTTTGATCTCCAATTTTTTTATAAAGATTAGCTGATCCTGATGGTACAGCCTTACCATTCACATTAACATAAGAGAACCCAGTTTCAGCAAGTTTTGTCGCTGTTAAACCTTGACTTTCAATAGCTTTGTTGTAGTCTTGAACAGCTTTATGATAAGCAGCTGCTTTCGCATAATAAGCATCTGTATTAGCAAATGTTTCTGTTGGATATTCTGGTAGTGTTAATGCCACACCATTTACCGAAACAGCTGGGTTATTAGCAAATGTTGTTTTATTATTTATTGCATTTTGTTTAAATTGTTTATCCTCAGCTTGTGCTTTTGATAATTGTCTCTCAGATCCCCAATCTCCATAATCACGTACAGCATTCACTGGGCCTGCAGCTGTTTTATTAGGATCAGATTTTACATCTTTTGAACCCAATTTAATTACTGTTGCTGTTAAAGCATATCCTTCAACTTTAGTTTTAACGTTGAATTTCATACCTTCTTGTAAAGCTTCGTAAAGTTCGTGGTCGTTTTGAGCTCCACCTGTGTAATATAGATGTTCTACATATTTTGCAGTTCCTGAATTTAAGAATTTATCATCTGTTGTTAGTCCTTTTGAGCCGTCTGCGTATGTCACATCACGAACCATTGTAATTTTACCAGTTACTACATCTCCATTTGGATAAGTTACAGTTTTTGTTACCGGTTGCGCTAACTTTCTTGCAGGTCCTACTACAGTACCGTTAGGATATGTGATCGATGCTGCTGCAAAGTCAAACCAGTTAATGTTGTTCTTAAGTTGCTCTAAGTTTTTAGTTCCTGCAGTACCAACAACAGTATCTCCAGAAGGAATATTAGTTGTAACTCCATTTAAAGTAACAGTTGCTCCACCTGCAGTTCCGTTCCCTTTTTTTACTACTTCAATCATAGAAGGATCAGTTATACTTGGGTTAGCATTCATAATTTCACGTTTAACCGCCGCTACTTCCTCATCTGTTAATTCATTAATATTCTTTACAGGTGTTTTGGTAGTTGGAGGAACTATTGCTGTATTAGTAGTAGTTTCTCCTGCTAGTAATCCTTCTAACTTACCACGGTGACCTGCGCGTTGCGTTGTTGCGTATACAGCTTCGATAGCTCTTTCTAATTCTTTACGTTCTCTTTCTGAATCACTCTTAGTTGATGAATCAGAGTTGAATAGGTCTAGAGCTTTAGCTATTTGTTTTTCTGCTGTTGCTACTGCCGCTTTGATTTCAGTTTTTTTAGATTCTTCTTTTACTGATTTTTCAGCAAATGCAGTTGCAGCTTGGTTAATAACTTTCGCTTCAGAAATAGTTTTTTCTAATTCTTCTTTTGCTGATTTAGCTTCCTTTTTATCAGATTTTTCTTCTGATTTAGCTTCTTTTTTATCTTCAGCCTTTTTATCTTCAACTTTCTTGTCTTCGACTTTTTTAGCTTCTAGAGATTTGTTAAGGAAGCTGATTGAGTTTTCTAATGCTACTGTTTGCGCATCTACTTGTCCTTGAGTTGCATTTTCATCAACGATAAGGTCTTTAGCCTTATTAAGTTCTATCGCTGCATCAACAGTTAGTTTCTGTTGAGTTTCTGATAGTTCACGTCCTGCAAGAGTTACGAATAAATCGTTTAAACGATTAATCTTCTCTTGTAATTTTGTTTTAACAGCACTAGTTTTAACAACTGTACTTTCAGCTGTTTTTTCAGCTACTTCTGCTTTTGGCGTCTCTACTTTTTCAGTAGTCTTGTCGTTAGCAGTAGTTTCAACTGGTGTTTCTTGCTTAGTAGTATCCACTGCTTGAGCCGCTCCACCAAGGAATAAGAAACCAGAAGCGATCAATACAGATGCAGTTCCAGCGTTGAATTTTTTAATTCCATACTGGTTAATCTTTTCAGATTGCTTCGTACTGTTCATTTTTAAATTATTTTTACTGAACATTGTTTTCTCCTTTTTTATAAAATAAATAAAATCATAATGACTATATCATACCATATTACAAAATTAACCTTAAATTTACTTTAAATTACCACAATTTTTTCACAAATTTCACTATTTTAATTTTTAAATAATATGCCCGATTTTCGGTAAATATTTTTACATATAAACGAAATTATCTTCAAAACTTTCCTAAGTTACAAAAACGTTACAAAAACGTTACAAAATCAAGGGTTTGTCAATATTATTTCATGTTATTATTATATCCCAAAATAGCCTACTTATCAATTATTTTAACGTTTTTCAGCATTCTAAAAATAATAAATAATTTTAAAACACTAAAAATAAAATAATACTTATATTTTTATAATTACCCTCAAACTTAATTGCATTTATATTTACGTAAACTTAAAACGAAAAACTAGATAAAAGCCTACCCTTATGCGTTTTCTTACGATATACAATTTGACATATATGTCATGAAAAAATATTGAATTATTTACAAAATAGAACAACTTATACAATTACCTTTACACCCGTTTTAAGATAAAAAAACAACTCAAAAATAAACCTCTTTTGAAATTTGATTTTTGAGTTATTTTCATGTTTTCAAGCTACGTAATATAGTTTAAACTTACTTTTCTTTTCTACGTTTTCTTACACTCATAACTAAGGCAGCCAGTATCGATATAAACCCTAAATTAGTAACACCTGATGAGACTTCTCCAGTATTCGGTAATCGTTCTGATTTTTTTATATTTCCAGTATTTAGTGTAACGATGCGCTCCTCAAGATCTTCTACCGTCGGTAGATTTTGAAGTTGTTCTTTCGGATTCGGTATAGGCTCAGCAAATGCCCCCTTATACTCAGGTACTTCTAATATTGTCGGTCTCTCCGACGGAACTCCTCCTTTATATTCTGGTATTTCTAATACCGGAGGTTTTTCAGATGATACCCCTCCTTTAAATTCAGGAATCTCTAATACAGGGGGATTTATCGATGACACTCCTCCTTCATATTTTGGTACTTCTAACACTGGTGGCTCTGCCGATAATACCCCTCCTTTAAACTCAGGAATTTCCTGTACAGGCGGTTCTATCGGTGATACTCCTCCCTCATATTCTGGCACTTCATTTTTCGGCGCATCCGACGGTACTTTCCAACTTGGTTTTACAGGAATATCGTAATCATATTGATAAACAACCGTTGTCGTTCCTTCTACTACTTTCCCTGTTTCTGCAATTACATTGTTAAATTTAGTTGAAACTGGATAAACTCCGTGGTATTTATATACTTTTCCATCTATAGTCGTTATCTTTTCAACTAATTTTTCTTTAGCATTATAGTCTTGTACAGCAAACTCTTTAACTACATCTCTAGTTGATACTACTTTATCACCTGATTTTGTAGTGTATGTGTAAGTTGTTTTTAAAACTGCATCTTTCACTAGAGTTTCCGCCGGTTTAATTTCATTTCCTTCGGCATCTACATACTTAACAACCACAGAACCTACCACTTCTTTTTCTACAGGTTTCGGATCTTCTTTAGTTACTAAGCGATAAACATAGGTAACCTGTGTTTTTTCTTTATTAATTATTCCTTCTTCAGGTGCAGAACCTTCTTTTAACCCTAAATATTCATAAGTAAATCCTGTTTTATCACCTAAAATTGTTTTATATCTTTTTGTAGTCGCATCATAAGTAGGTTCCAATTTTTCTGTAATTTTCTCTTCCCCCACCTTTGTAGAACCTGAAAGAACATCGTACGTTTTTACTTTTTCATAAGCTACATTTCCTGCAACCACTTCAGATGATTTCAACACTTCTCCTGATTCAGACTCATAGTTCACATTAACAGATCCTACTTTTGTATTTTCAATTTTCACCGGTGAATCAGATAGTTTTGTAGATAATCTATAATAATGATTTACAACCGTTTCTCCTTCTCCCATCACTTTATAAGCACGAATCGGAGTAATTATTTCTTTAACTTTGTAATTCGTTTCCTCTTTAGTTTTTACATTTTTCTTAGTGAACTCCGTCTCATTTGTAGTTGAATTTTCATTAACAACATTAATATTACTTAAATCATCAGAGATTGTCACAGCACCTTTATTCGCATATACAGAATCTTCTCTTGTTTCAACCTCAGGATTAACTTTTTCCCAATCGCTGTAACGTTCTTCTTCTTTATCTTTATGGTAAGACTTAATCACACCTGATGCAAAACCATATTTCCCAGAGTATTTTAGAACTTCTTTTGTCGTTAACTCTACATCTTTTAATTGGTTATACTCTTTTAAAGTTTCTTTCGACGTTCCCAATGTGATTTCTAAATCACTTAATACATTTTGAGCTCCCTCAATCTGATTTCTCAATTTTTTCAAAATTTCTTGATTTCCTTGAGAGAACATTAATCCTTTTTCAGATTCTAATGATACTTTAATTTGATTTTGTTTAATCATTTTTATAGTATCTGCAATATTTTGTCCCAACTCTTCCCTTCTTGCTTGAAGCACTTTTCTATCAGTTTCATTTTGCACATTACGATCAAAATATTCTAATATCCCATATATTTGAGCATGCATCTCTTCTAAAATTTCTTGTAAAGATTCATTTTTGAAATTATATTTATTTGATCCTGTTATTCCAGGAGGAAAATTTTTAGTAATATTATTATAGTATAAGACAGTTTCATTATTAAAATTCACTTTTTCATCATCCGCTGTCCCAAATCTATCATCATCACCAATCGTTGGAAATTCTCCTGTAATCTCCTGATTCCAAAAAGCGTACGTTGGTGCTCCAGGAATCCCTTCTGTTCTTTTAAAATCTTCAGTATAATCATATTTAGGCTTCGCAGGGATTTTTTTTCTTCTATACTCTATCGTATTAACAGTTCTTGTTCCACTTCCATGAGCATATGTATCGCGATCCATCACAAGAACCGTATCTCCTTCTTTCAGAGTCACATTTTCTTTAGTAAAATCTTTAGCTGTTGCTTGCCCATTTTTCCATTTCGCAACTGCATCTTCATCACTAGATACTCCACTGGCTTCTACGAATTTTCCATAATGTCCATCTGAAGTTTCTTCAACTAAATACACTTTTCCTGTAATTTTTCCGTAGTTTATTTCTCCTAGGTTATTGTGCATTCCTTCTGGAGACACTGGAGCTTCTATATCATTAAATTTAGTTTTTTCATAAGTCGCTTTATTAGCATCTACCACTTCTGAGCGAATCCATTTGTATTCTTTATTGTTAGCTTGAATTACCGCTTCTTTTCCTGTATCTTCATCAATAGTGCTACCTGTCTTTTCTACAGTTGATTCGCGATAATCTTTTCCATCTGTATCATACGCAATTCCTTTTTTATCATAAGGTGTCGATACCGTTCCTTCTTCTCCAGCTACTTTTTTCGAATCTTTAAGTTTTGAACTATCGCCTTCTAATAGGTAATTAACCGTTGCATTAGATTCGAATTTTACAGAATCTGTACCATCGGCATCTCCTGTATTTTGATTCGCTTTAGCAGGTCGATTATATCGTATATCAGCTACCGCATCAACAGTTACTTTTTTCGCAGGATTTTGATCATCTGTGAAAGTCGTTTTTGCACTCGATGAAACTTTTTTAAATTCACTTACAAGCGTTGTTTCATTCTGTCCGCCAGAACTTACATTGGCAGATGCAGTTCCACCTCCAGCTAACATCGCTATACCTAGAATCGTTATCGCTCCAATTAATTTCGAATCTGTTCTTCCATCTTTATATTTTCTTAATGAAAATTTCTCTTTTTTGATGTTTTTAAACATAATTTTCCCCTTTTCTCTGTTCAATACATTATTTTTCGTTATACAAAATCACTAAAACTGAATTTTAGATACTTTAAGAATAACTATGTAATACGGTTTTAATTTTATCATAATAAAAAGATTTTATCAAATATTCACGAATACTCTTTTGAAATATAAAATTCTGAAACATAAAATGTAACAACGCCCCTGGACTTTCATCCAAGGACGTTGTTAGTTTATACGATGAAATTAATCATCTTTTAAACTTATTATTTTTCTTTTTGGCGTTTTCTTATCGCTAACGCTATTCCTGCGATTAAAGCTCCAAATCCTAATGCTGCTGTATTAGATGTTTCGCTACCTGTGTTCGCTAAACGTTTCACCTGCGTAGTTACTACAGGTTTAACTGATTCTACTGCTTTTTCAGGAGCTTTTGGAGTTGGTTTTACTTCAGGCATTGGTTCCAGTTTAGGTGCTGGTATTGGTTCTAGTGTTGGCTCTGAATGTGGCGCCGGAGCTGGTTCTTCTGGAATCTTAAGCTCTGGTTTGTCCACGATTGGAGGATCTAACGGAACTACTCCTCCTTCATACTCTGGAACCTCTACTTGTGGAGCACCTATTTGCATTACATATTGGTAAACAATAGTAGTAACTCCTTCTTTAACTAAACCTTTTTCCTCTACAGTATTTTTAAACTTATCTCCTGCAGGAAGAACACGTCTCAGTTTGAATGTCACTCCGTCTACCTCAATAGTTTCAGGAGCTGTTACAGAGTATTCTTCTCCTGTAGCTTTATATGTAGTTTCTTCTTTATCACCAGTAGTTGTAGTTGTTGCTTCAGCTACAATTACATTGTTCTTAGCCACTACATCATCAGCAAGGAAGTTTTCATTAATATCTACGAATTTAACAACAACTTTTCCTTTTTTGTCTTTAGCGTAATCACGTACACTATTTGGTTTGTTTTGAGTATATTTAACTACAACCGCTGAATCTTTTGATTCATATGTTACAGTTAATTCATCTACTTTAGCTTTATCTACAGTATAATCTTTAATTTCCGGTGATACTACTTGAGGTAGTTTTTGTTCTGGAGTCCAGCTTGCTGTGTACGTCACTTCACCTGTTCTACTGTTGATCTCTGCAGTTCTCGTGAAGCGAGCTGTTTGGTTAACTGGTGCACTTGCTTCTTGTCCTGCTTTTGGTCCACTTTCATAAACATAAGTAATATTACGTTTCACTTCTGTTAATAGTCCTAGATCTTTGTATGTACGACCTTTTGGATCGTTAGGGATTTTATCCTCTGGTTTTGGAGGAGTATTCTCTCCTTCGTTAGGTTTAGTTGGATCTACTGGAATTAAGTAGTCGTATTGGTAAACAACTGTTGTAGTTCCTACTTTTACCTTACCTGTTTCTTCTAATACGTTATTATATTTATCAGAAACTTCATATACACCACTATATTTATATTTCTTACCTTTAGCTTCAATAACATCTTTACGGCTTGCTACAGTGCTGTATTCTTCATTTGTAGCTGTATAAGTAGTTTCTTCGCGATCAGCATAAACTTTTGTCGATGCTTTTTCAACAATAACACTATCTTTAACAGTAACTGCAGTGTCGATTTCATTTCCTTGACCATCAACATACTTAACAACTACAGATCCTTTTTTATCTTTTGCTGCATCATGTTCGATAATTTCTGGATTTTCACGATATTTAACAACTTCACTACTATCTTCAGAATCATGTGTTACTGGTAATTCCGCTACTTTTTCTTTATCAACTGCATATTTATCGATTTTTGGCGATACTACCTCAGCAAGTTTTTGTTCTTTAGTCCAGTCACTTGTGTACTTCACTTCACCTGTTCTACTGTTGATTTCGGCAGTTCTTGTGAATCTTGCATTTTGATTAACAGGTGCACTTGCTTCTTGACCTGCTTTTGGTCCATTTTCGTAAACATAAGTGATATTACGTTTAACTTCTTTTACTAGACCTAAATCTTTGTATGAACGATTTTATGGATCATTAGGAATCTTATCTTCTGGTTTTGGAGGAGTGTTTTCTCCTTCATTCGGTTTAGTAGGATCTACTGGAATAACATAATCGTATTGGTATATAACTGTTGTAGTTCCTTCTTTTACCTTACCTGTTTCTTCTAATACGTTGTTGTATTTATCAGAAACTTCATACACTCCACGGAAGACATATTTCTTACCATCTTTAGAAATTGTATCAACTTTCTTCTCAGCAGCATTGTAGTTTACATCATTTTCTGTTACTTCGTCACGTGTTGATAGTACAACATCACCTGATTTAGTAGCGTATGTTTTCGTTGTTTTTACAACTGCATCTGTCACTACATTTTCTGGATCTTTGATTTCATTACCATCAACGTCTACATATTTAACAACTACCGATCCTTTAGTTTCTTTTAATGTCGGTGTTGCATCTTCTTTTTTATCTAACACATAACTGTAGATAACGTGTTTTTCACCTTCAGTTACGTCTCCTGTTGCTGGGGCTGAGTCAGATGTTGGTGCTACATATTTATATACTAACCCTGTTGCTTCATCTTTTAGCGTTGGGTATTGTTTATCAGTAGTGTCATATTTCTCAGTAACTGCTCGTTTTTCTTTACGTCCAGACACTTTTACACCTTTTGAGTAAGTTACATAAGTATCTTCATACTCAACTGGCACTTTATCTTTTACTACTTCTGTTTCTTTTAATGTTTTTAACGTTCCATCTTCGTTGATCACAACGTGTTTCACATCAACAGAACCTGTTTTTGTAACTTCTGATTTAGACGGAGTTTTCTCTTCTTCGCTTACTAGACGGTATTCGTAAACAACTTCTGTTGTCCCTTCTACTACTTTACCACTAGCAGCTGGAGATCCTTGTTTTAGACCTACATACTCGTATGTAAATCCAGTATCAGCATCTACTAATGTTGGATATTGTTTTGGAGTTGTATCGTAGTTTTGTTCTACTGTTGCGATATCAGTACGCTCATCAACTTTTGTTTCACCTGAATATAGACTTACGATAGTTTTTGTTTCAAGTGTAACATTATCTTTATCAGTTTCTGATTTTAATTGTTTTCCATCAGTAGTGACATACTTGATAACGACACTACCTTGTTTAGTAGCTGTTGCAGTACCCGCTTCTTCTTTTGTAATCTTCAAGTTATAGTAATGAGTTACAACTGGTTTTTCTTCACCCATTACTTTATAAGCACGGATCGGCGTGATGATTTCTTTTTTAGTAAATGTTGCTGATTCAGTTGTTTCTGTACGTGTTCTTGTTCCATTATCACCACTTATGATGTATTTATTTTCAGCAACAGTTTCTGTTGGAATATACTTCTCATCTGTTACTTTAGCATCTCCTGTAACTGTTACTGTACCATCCGCAGTAATTTCAACTTTACCTTTGTTAACTAAAGTAGTTACAGTCGTTTCCTTATCAGGTTCAGTTTCCTCTAATGGAATATCGACATCTGGCTTACCAGTATAGACAGTGTACTCTTTAATATTTTTAGTCGTTTCTACATCGATATAAGCATGTGGCGTATAATCATCAGGAGAATATTTATATACTGTAGTCGTGTGAATTTCTCGATACCTACCATCTTGCAGTTCTGTAGTATCTGTTTTAGCTGCAGTAACCGATACTTCTCCAATAATTTTTGGAAAACCTGCTAAAATATCTTTAAATTTATCAATGGAAGCAGATGAGATAAATCCAGTATTAACGTCTATAGGAGCATGCAGCACGAATTCCCCAGCATGCTTCCCTGTTTTTATCAACCCTAGTTCCAATTTTCCAGATTGGATATCATCTTCTAAAGTTTTTAGATGTGCATCTAAACGTGCTTTAGTTGCTTGCACTTTCTCTCTTTCAGTTGCATCTGTCGCTTTGCCTTCTAAGAATTCTAAAGCTTTATAATTAGCAATTGTGTAATTTTTTAAAATATCTTTTAATGATGATTGTGACTTATTTAACCTATAATTATAACTATATTCATCACCTGTTGCTAAGTTTTTTACTTCAGACCCAGAATAACCAGTTCCAAAACCTAATAATGCATAAGTAGGATTTTCGCTAGGTGTTTTTTCAATATCATCAGCAGTCCCATAGATTCCATCTGGACCAGGTAAGAAGTAGTGATTAGCTCTATAATTATCAAAAGTATAGTCATCGATAATATAAGTTGAGAAAGGGTCTCTGTTTTTCTTAGTTATTTCTGTACTGCTCATCGCAGAGAAAGAAATTGTTCCTTTTTTAGTTTTTGTAACAGATTTCCCTTCACCTACTGCATAAGTATCTTTATCAAGAACAAGAACTGTATCTCCTTCTTGAAGTTTTACATTAGCTTTAGTGAAATCTTTAGCTGTAGCTTGACCAGCCTTCCATTTTGTTACTACATCTTCATCACTAGACACACCGCCATCTGCCACAACATACTTACCGTATTGACCATCAGCTGTTTCTTCCACAAGATAGACTTTACCTTTTGTTTTTGTATAGTCGATTTCTCCCAGTTTATTGTGCATTCCTTCTGGAGACACTGGAGCCTCGATATCGTTAAAATGCGTTTTATCATAAGTAAGTTTATCAGAACCTTCTACTTCAGATTTTCCAGCGTACTCATAAACCTTACCATTCGCTTCTACTGTGTCTTTTTTACCAGTATCTTTAGACACAACAGTTCCTGGTTGAGTTACAGTTGATTCACGGTAGTCTTTACCATCTGTGTCATAAGCTAGACCTTTTTTATCATAAGGAGTTTTTACAGTACCTGTTCCTACTTCTACTGTGTCTTTTTTACCAGTATCTTTAGACACAACAGTTCCTGGTTGAGTTACAGTTGATTCACGGTAGTCTTTACCATCTGTGTCATAAGCTAGACCTTTTTTATCATAAGGAGTTTTTACAGTACCTGTTCCTACTTCTACTGTGTCTGATTTTAGTAATGATTTATCAGAATCAAGTTTATAATTTACAGTTGCTTCTGATTTAACATTTAGAGTGTCAGTTCCATCAGCATCACCAGTATTGCTGTTAGCTTTTGTTGGTTCAGCAGTTCCTTTTTCTAACACTGCATCTACTTTTACAGTTTTTGTTGCATCTTTATCATCCGTAAAAGTTGTGGCTGCCGTCGAAGCTACTTTCGATGTATCAGTCACCATTGTTGCCATATCTGTTCCATTAGAGCTTACGTTAGCTAAGGCAGTTCCACCACTAGCTAATAATCCCATACCAACTAATAGTGTTGCACCTATTAGTTTCGAATCGGTACGTCCATCTTTATATTTTCTTAACGAAAATTTTTCTTTTTTATTATTTTTAAACATAACCTTTCCTCTCCGTTTCTTCAGAACATATAAGCGCGTTAATTTCAGTATAATAATATAAAAAATCAACAATAATTACTTTTGTTTCAAAAATAAATTATATTAGTTAGTATTTCATTAAATCTCCTAGTTATTTTTTCAGAATAACTCTATGTAAACTTGCTTATACATTCATAGTCTATCAACTAAATTTTATCATTTTCAGAAAAGCTAGTCAATTATTTAAACGTGATTCTATCAATATATTTAACACATTCTTTTTCATTTGAAATATATTATCAACTTCTAGACTATAGATTTTTCAAAAAAATGAAAACAATGAAATAATATGTAAATTACATCTAGTCTATACTAATATAAAATTGAAAATTTCGAAAATCTATTTTCAAAAATATAAAAATATCTTCCTGGATTTTTACCAAGAAGATATTAAGTCAACATATATTTATTTACTTTTTAGACACAATAAGTATCTTTTTACTATAGTTTCAATACTTTCTTATAGTGTTCTATCGCCTTACTCTTCACATATTCTCTAGCAAAAGCAGAAGACTTATATTCACCTTTCTGCTGATATTTCACAAGAAGTTCTAACAATTCATCAAAAGAACTGAAGGTTTTCGTGTTTTCGTAGATACTTGCGTAATATCTATGACCTAAATCGACATTAGAAAGCAGACAGACTAATCCTTTCGAAGATGCTTCTACCGCCGAGTTGGCGAAGCATTCACTTAAGGAACAAGATAAATAACCTTCATGATTTTCATACGGTACTTGCTTTACAAACCCTGCAAATTTAACATTATCAGGTAAATTATCCTTCGTATATCCATCTGGTAAATTACCGTAGATTGTAAGTGTACTATCCGGTGTTCTTCTAAACGCTTCAATCGCGACCTCGCATTTTTTTATAACGGTCATATTACCAACTATACACCAATCTTTTACAGTTGTATATACTTCTTCTTCAACTTTTTCTACATAGACAGGAGGAAGAAATCTTACCTTGTCACTTCCTAATCTTTCTTCTAAAACTGGGCTTGCAACAACATTAGTGCACCAACTTTGCAAGACAAACTTCATGAATGGCGCAAGAATATTATAATGCGTATAGGCAAAAAGTTCTCTTCCAGTATTTTGGAAAAACTTCCTTAGTTGCAGAGGATATTCATTAACCATATCTATAATGAATCTATCATTGACAGTTGAATTTTCCGCAAGGTATTCACTCACCAACTGCCATTGCGACATTATCGCACCAGTTTCTTTTATGTGATACTTATGATAATTCTCAGAAACATCACCTTCTAATACTACTCCATTTTTATTAAAAAGAATAAATCTATCTTCTTTAGGGATATATTTATACAATAGTTGCGAAGTATAACACTCTACAGTTCCATCTTTGTAGTGAACTAAACCCACATAACCTTCTTTAGTGTATTCCACTTCTAAAACATCCTCTAAATTTTCTAGAAAACTTTTATCTACGCTAGGTTTATCCCTGGCTATATCTGATTTTTCAAAAATTACATGATAGAAGTTTTTGAACCCTAGGTTTTCAAGAGTCTCTACAAAATTCGGTACAAAATTAGTCAGATTCGTTATGACTAACTTCTGCTCGACACCTATTTCATCAAAAATTTTTTGCCTTGCTAGTTGACTACTCTCGAAACCATAGATAGTGTAAGGAACCCCTTCTTTTATCGTAAATACTTTAACCATTTCCTACTCCAATACATCTTCTAATCTTAAACCGCGACTCTTCGCAAGTCTACTTCTAAACATCATACCTTTATCATCTTCTTCAGGAAGACCATAGTAGGCAGTCAGTGTATTCATCACCATCGCATTATCTTTAGTTACCATACGCGCCCACAGGTGCCAATCTTCAAAACCATCACACTCTGTATCATACCCACCAGCTTCTATAACTGCAGATTTCTTATAAATTACAGTAGAGTGATTGAACATATTTTTATAGGCTAACTTAAACCATAGTTCCTCTCCTGAAAGGTTATTGAAATTATTTCTTTTAATACCACCTTGCAACTTAGTTTTATCAGCTTCAACTTTCGAACCAATGATATCTAACTTGTCGTTTAACTCTAATTCATTAAGAAGAAAATCTAAATGCCAAGGCATCCATTCATCATCGGAGTCCTGCCTTGCGATATACTTCGCAGTCGCTAACGAAATCCCCGCATTAAGACCTCTCGATATACCTCCATGAAGAACTTTGTGATAAACTACTCTCTCATCATTTAAATATTTTCTACATACTTCTTCAGTCCCATCACGCGATCCATCATCAACAATAATCAACCGGAAGTTTTTATGAGTTTGATTTAAGACCGACTCAATTGCCTTACCGACAGTTTTTTCACGATTATAAACAGGCATAACGATATCCACCTCTGTATCCGATAAAGGTAAATCCGTCGATTCAACGCCATAGTTACCTAGAATTTCTACTTCGTTAGTCGTTAAAAATGTTCTGAAACAATGAACACTCACTCCAGGAATATCTTTTACAAGAAGCAGCGAGGTAGAATAAAAACCATAAACTTCGACATTCTCATAATTAGACAATAGGTCGTAAATCTCTTCTTCGAAACACTTATCTGATTGGATGATCTCAGCATTTTCTATATTTACTGTAACTCGAGGGTGAGCGTAGTATAACGTATTTCCTATCATCTCCAACGCCTTCTGCGTCAGTTTTTCTGTAATTTTTATATCTTTTTCGTCTATATAATTGCCGAGCGCTTGCCCTACAAAGACCTTCACTGTTTTTCCGTTAGTTACCCTTAAGAAATCAGCCGGTTTGGTGTCGAAAGGTATGTTTATTAATTTTCCAGTTGAGAATACAGTGTTAGTGTCAAATATTGTATAGTGACCTTGAGATAAGTTTATCACCTTCTCCAACGTTATTTCATTTGGCCCAACTACTCTATCAGTATAGCGAGTGTACATGTTTGGTGTAATAATCGAAGTACTACCGTCATCAAATGTGAATAATCTCATAAAACTAGGATTGAAGATCATGTGCGCAACCGGGTTATCTAAACTCGCTAGATAAAACTTGTCAATTTTAATATTCGCTAATTTTTCTCTAAGTTCGCTAGGCCATTCTTTATTATCAATATAAAGAGTATCTTCACAAAACCCCTTCATTTTATCAGCGTATATTTTCTGCCTATTATCATTAGACATTTTTAAATATATTCCAAAAAAATTCTCACCTGTGGCCTTAGCAATCTCTCGTGCAACTAAGACTTGAAATGGTGAGGTACAAAAAATGATATTCATACACTATACCTCTCTATTAACGGCTCTATTAAGCGCGGAAAATCACGCCAAAAAGCCCGTTCCTTTCATAATCATAAATATTTTATCATGCGGGAAAATTCTAGTCAAATTAAGCAGATGTGGGGTGTCTGGATGGAAGTCAAAACTTTGGAAAGTTTAGATTATAGTCGACCAACACTATGTAAATGAACATAAGTATTGTACTGTTGTCATTCTACTGTTTAGATTATGTAAACAAAGAACATACTTCTGCAAAAGTTACTCTAGTCGTTTATATTATGTTAACAAGAATAAATCTCTATCCTGTGCTGATTTTTTACTATTTGAGATTACGAAAACAATCACAGAACTTCTACATAACATATAAACACAAAAAGAAAGCACCCTCGAAAATTATCAAGGGTGCTTTCAAGCCATTTATTTTATTATTTACTATTTTGTCTTTATGATTTTATTATCTTAATTTTATTTCTCTTTACGACGTCTTGCTGCAGCAAGCATTCCAGCAAATGTCGCTAATCCTAATCCTGCCAATCCAGTGTTAGTTTCTGTTGTTCCAGTGTTTGCCAATCTCTTAACTTGAGCATTCGCTTTTGGTTGAACTGGAGTTGCTTTCGGACCTTTTTCCGGAGTTTCTTTTGGAGTTTCTTTTGGTTGCTCTTGTTTTGGTTCCGGTTTTGGTTCTGGTTTTGGCTCAGGTTTTTGATCTTGATTTGGTTGCGGTTGTGGGTTCGCAATGTAGTTGATCGGTGTATCTTGACCTGGGTTTGTTGGAATATCTGGTACGATGTATCCTTTAGTTGGATCTTGTGGATCAACCGGTTTAAGTGGGTTTCCATTTCCATCAACTGGAGTGTATCCTGGTACGTATGGTAATACCGGTCTATCACTTCCTGGTTTTGTTGGATCTGTTGGATCGTTTGGATATTTGATTGGACTTGTTGGTTGTCCTGGGATGTTTGGTACCCATGATCCTAATGGTTGGTAAACATATGTTACTGTTGAACCATCTTTTCCAATCTTACCTTTAGCTTGACCTTCAACACGCACTAGTACGTATCCGTTGATTACTTTTCCAGTTGTTGTGTACTCATCACCTATTTTAACTTTAGTTGTTTCTGAAGGAGCTAAGTCTTTTCCATTTTCATCTACGTATTTAACTACTAAGTTTGCTTCAGTAGCAACATAGTTAATTACTGTATCTTGACTTGGATCTGTTGGAATGTTTGGTACGATATATCCTTTAGTTGGATCTTGTGGATCTACTGGTTTAAGTGGATTTCCATCTTTATCTTCTGGAGTGTATCCTGGTACATATGGTAATACTTCTGTTGGTTTACCTGGTTTTGTTGGATCTGTTGGATCATTTGGATATTTAATTTTGTTTACTGGTTGTCCTGGGATATTTGGAATCCATGATCCTAGTGGTTTGTAAACGTATGTTACAGTTGAACCATCTGTTCCAATCTTACCTTTAGCTTCACCTTCAACACGCACTAATACGTATCCGTTGATTACTTTTCCAGTTGTTGTGTACTCATCTCCTACTTTTCCTTTTGTTGTTTCTGCAGGAACTAAGTCTTTTCCATTTTCATCTACATATTTAACTACTAGATTAGCGTCATTTGCTTCATAGTTAATTACTGTATCTTTTCCTGGATCTGTTGGAATATCTGGTACGATATATCCTTTAGTTGGATCTTGTGGATCTACTGGTTTAAGTGGTTGACCATTTCCATCTTTTGGAGTGTATCCTGGTACGTATGGTAATGTTTCTGTTGGTTTACCTGGTTTTGTTGGATCTTGTGGATCGTTTGGATATTTGATTGGGTTTGTTGGTTGTCCTGGAATATTTGGAATCCATGAACCTAGTGGTTTGTAAACATATGTTACTGTTGAACCATCTGTTCCAATCTTACCTTTAGCTTCACCTTCTACTCGCACTAATACGTATCCATTGATTACTTTTCCAGTTGTTGTATACTCATCTCCTACTTTTCCTTCTGTTGTTTCTGCTGGAGCTAAGTCTTTTCCATTTTCATCTACGTATTTAACTACTAAGTTAGCTTTGTTCGCTACGTAGTTGATTGGTGTGTCTTCACCTGGATTTGTCGGAATTTTTGGTACTACATATCCTTTTGTTGGATCTGTTGGATCAACTGGTTTAAGTGGATTTCCATCTTTATCTTCTGGTGTGTATCCTGGTACGTATGGTAACACTTCTGTTGGTTGTCCAGGTTTTGTTGGATCCGTTGGATCGTTTGGATATTTGATTGGACTTGTTGGTTGTCCTGGGATGTTTGGAATCCATGAACCAATTGGTTTATATGTTACTACTTCTGTAGTGTTTTCTGAATCTGCAGTTACTTTTGTAGCTGGTACAGTTGCTTTGTCAGCTAAGTATCCTTTAACTACTGGTGATTTAACTTCTGCTAAGTCTTGTGCTGGTGTCCAGTCTCCGTATGTAACTTCTCCTGTAACTAAGTTTACTTTTGCTTCACGTGTGAATTTAGCTTCTTGTGTTACTACTTTTGGAGTTTTATCTTCATTTAATACTGGAGTTCCATCTTCGTATACGTATGTGATTGTACGTGTTACTGTTTTGTTTAGATCTTTTTCTTCTAATCCAGCTGGGTATTTAGGTCCTTCTGGGTTGTTTGGATCTACTGGAGTTCCTGGTGTTTTTGGTTGATCTGGTGTTACTGTAACTTCTTTAGCTTTAAGCGTTACTTTGAACTCTTGATCTGTATCTTTATCTTTATCGAACTTACCACCTTCTGGGTATGTATTAGATACTAATTCATATCCTTTGTTTTCAAGTTCTTTGATCTTAGCTTTTACTTCATCTTCTTTTGTTAATGGTGTATCTGAACCACCTTCTTCAGTAATAGCTTCTACTCCTGGAATTGGGTTTCCTTTTTCATCTACGAAAGTTGTTTTAGCTTTTTGAGTATCTTTTACGTAGTTGATTGGAGTGTCTTCACCTGGGTTTGTAGGGATATTTGGTACTTCATATCCTTCTTCTGGATTGTTTGGATTTACTGGTTTAAGTGGGTTTCCATCTTTATCCTTCGGTGTGAATCCTGGTACATATGGTAATGTTTCTGTTGGTTTACCTGGTTTTGTTGGATCTGTTGGATCGTTTGGATATTTAATTGGATCTGTTGGTTGTCCTGGAATATTTGGTACCCATGATCCTAATGGTTTGTATGTTACTACTTCTGTAGTATCTTTTGAATCCGCAGTTACATTTACAGCAGGAACACTTGCTTTATCAGCTACAAATCCTTTAACTACTGGTGATTTAACTTCTGCTAAGTCTTGTGCTGGTGTCCAGTCTCCGTATGTAACTTCTCCTGTAACTAAGTTTACTTTTGCTTCACGTGTGAATTTAGCTTCTTGTGTTACTACTTTTGGTGCTCCATTTTCCATAACTGGAGTTCCATCTGCGTATACGTATGTAATTGTACGTGTTACTGTTTTGTTTAGATCTTTTTCTTCTAATCCAGCTGGGTATTTAGGTCCTTCTGGGTTGTTTGGATCTACTGGAGTTCCTGGTGTTTTTGGTTGATCTGGTGTTACTGTAACTTCTTTAGCTTTAAGCGTTACTTTGAACTCTTGATCTGTATCTTTATCTTTATCGAACTTACCACCTTCTGGGTATGTATTAGATACTAATTCATATCCTTTGTTTTCAAGTTCTTTGATCTTAGCTTTTACTTCATCTTCTTTTGTTAATGGAGTTTCTGATCCACCTTGTTCAGTAATTTCAGCTACTCCTGGAATTGCATTTCCTTTTTCATCTACGAATGTTGTTTTCGCTTTTTGGATAGCTGTATATTTAACAACATATTCATAATCTTCATCAGTTGCAGTTGTTGCTTGTACTGGTACTTTTTCAACACTTGCTACGAATCCTTCTTTTTGAGGTACTGCTAATTCTGGAAGATTAGTACTTTGACCATTAGTTCCTTTCCAGTTAATATAAACTGGTCTGTCATTAGAGTTAATTACCGCTTTACCTTCTGCAGTTAACTTGATTGAACCTGTGTAGCTTACAGTTTGTTTTTGTGATGGGAATACTTCAGTTCCTGCTAGATCTGCAACATTATCAGCGTATACAAATTTAATTGTACGGTTTACTTCTTCTACTTTTGTTTTCTTAACATAATCATATTCTGCTGGGGTAACAAATGCAGATCCATTTATACCTTTAGCTTTTAATTCTTCTTCAGAATATAAATCTCTTGCTCTTGTCTTCGTAACACTTAGTGTTCCTCTTGCATTTTTAGCTGGGATATCTGCAAGAACGTATTCTTCTCCATTAACTTCTTTAACTAAGTCTACTGGATCATTACCTACATCATATTTGTTTCCAAGTACATTAGTATAATCTTTTGAACCATCTTCACTTAAAGGAATATTCCCCGTATATCTTGTTGGTTCATACCCTATAACTTCACCTGTCACAAGATCTTTGAATGTTCTAACAACAGCTCCTGTTGGTGGCTCACCTTGAACTTTACCGTCACCTACAATACTCCAACCGTTTGGCACTTTAGTTATAACATCTTCTTTCTCACCGTTAACAGATTCTCCACCTGATACAGTAAGAGTTGCTGCTGTTTTATCGTTTCCTACATAACCTTGTTTAATTAATCCATTTTCATAAGTAATATTAGAATATTCACTTGTTAACGTCTTATCTTTTATTACTTTCTCAATACCTAATGATTGTAAAGGCATAGAAACTACAGAACCTTCTTGAATAGCACCTTCTGTAACTGTAAGTTCTAACTCAGTTGGTGAGATTAATCGAGGCGTTAATGTGAATCCACTATCACGACCATCGTTTAGAATCCAAACATTATTTTCATTAGCTTTAACGTTAGCCCAACGGCTGGCAGGACGATATGTAATACTATCTCCTTTATTAGGGTTAATAGTAGACGCTGTATTTAATCCATTTACAAAGTTAGAACTTCCTTCAAGTTCTTTAAATTCAGTAAAATCTGCATTTGGAAGTTTAATAGTAAATTTAGATCCTACTCCATAACGAATATCTGAATCAGTTTTTAATACGATTGAATCACTTCTACCTTTTTGCTCATTGTTAAGGTATGTCAATCCATTGTTTTCACTTAGTGATGCACTAGTACCTTGTTTTTGATAGTTAGCCTGTTGACCTTTTCTTGTATAAGTATGTTCAATAACTGTACGTCCATCAATTTTGATAGTTGCTGTATACGGAGTATCTTTTGAAATTTCTGGTGCATAGTATCCATTCCCCGATAAATTACTCGCTCCAAACGACACATTAGGATAGTCTTTTACTTTATCGTTCCACTCGATATTATAAGTGTATGTACCAGTTTCGTTAGCTACCGCTGGTTGCTCAGCAAGACGTTGGTCATAAGTCATTCCACGTTGAGTACGTTGTCCCCAATATGGTGTAGATTTGTTATTGTTGTTTCCTGTAGTTGTTTTATAATCGATAGATTTAACTTTACCAACTACTGTTCCATCTGTCGCTCTGATTTCCGTATTTACTGCCAAACCAGCACCTAGCTCAGCTAAGTTAGTAAGTTCAATTTTTGTAATAGAACCCGCTTTAAGTGTAGATGTACTAATAGTAGTATCAAATCCCCATCCTGTAGGTTTTGTATTATCAGCATTCATATCAACATAAGCATTTGTTACAGCTTTAACTGTTTCTCCGTCTTTAAGAACATCTTTACCTACGATCTTTTGATCTTGAGTTGCTGCATCAGCTAATATAGATTCTACTTTCCCACGATGTCCAGCACGTTGCATTGTTACGTACACTGCTTCGATAGCTTTTTCTAATTCTTTACGTTGTTGATCAGCATCTTCTTTTGTTGAAGAATCTGAGTTGAAGATATCTAATGCTTTTGCGATTTCTTTTTCTGATGTTTCTACCGCTGCTTTGATTTCTGCTTTTGGAGCTTCTTCTTTAACTTCTTTTGTTGCGAATGTTGTTGCAGCTTGGTTTACTACTTTTGCCTCTGAAACTGCTTTTTCTAAGTTTTCTTTAGCTACTTTAGTTTCAGATTTTTCTTCTTTTTTAGCTTCTTCTTTTTTATCTACTGCTTTTTCTGCAGTTTTTTCAACTTTGTTTAAGTTATTGATTGCTGCTTCTAATGCTGCTACTTGTGCATCTACTTCTTCTTGTGTAGCTGATGCTGACGCCGCTAAGTCTTTAGCTTTGTTTAATTCTACTGCTGCACTTACAGTTTTAACTTGTTTGTCTTCTGATAACTCTTTTCCTGCTAATGTTACGAATAGGTTATCTAATTGGCTGATTTTTGCTTGAAGAGTAGTTTTATTTACTTCTTTAGCTGTTGCTTTTTCAGCTTTTGTTTCTTCTGCTTTTTCTTCTTTAGCAGATGCTTCTACTGTAGTCTCTTCTTTAACTTCTGCTTTTGGAGCTACTGCTGGTGTTTCTGCTTTAGCTACTTCTACTTTCTCTTCTGTTGCAGTTGCTTTTTCTGTAGCTGCTACTGTTGCTTCTTGTTTGTTAGTGTCCGCTGCTTGTGCTGCACCACCTAGGAACATAAAAGCAGACGCGATAAGAACAGATGCTGTTCCTGCGTTAAACTTTTTGATACCGTAGTGGTTCACTTTCTCATATTGTTTTTTATTATTCATTTTTGTATTGTTTTTACTAAACATTACCGTCTCCTTTTTCTATTAAATTAAAATTGAATAAATATAAATCATAATGACTATGTGTAACATTTTACAAAAGCAAACTTAAACGTACCTAAAATTTCAACTATATCTTTTATAATTTTTACAACTAATATTTTCATTTTAAAACACAGGAGAAATGCTGTTATATCAACATCTCTAAAAACCTAAAACACCATTAACTATTGATGTATAAACAAGTTTTAAGTTTATTTCAACTTAAAGTTAAAGTTGTTATATTTTGAAAGTTATGAAAATACATTTATTAACTAATAAAAAATCTATATTAAATTATCAATATTTATTATATTTTTACTTTAAATATAATTTAAATTTTAAAAGAAAACGTTTTATAATTTAATTAATTTCTATAGTTTTTTATTTTTCTTCTATAATAAACTAATCAAACTACACATCAACATACTTTAAATTTAAATTTTATCTTTATACATACGAAAGCACCCTCGAAAATTATCAAGGGTGCTTTCAAGTCATTACTTTATTCTATTTTGTCTTTTATGATTTTATTTATTATATGTTTTTTTAGTTTTATTTTTCTTTACGACGTCTTGCAGCTGCAGCTAATCCAAGAACAGCTAGTCCTAATCCTGCTAATCCAGTATTAGTTTCAGTTGAACCTGTGTTTGCTAATCTCTTAACTTGAGTATTTTCTTTTGGTTGAACTGGAGTCACTTTTGGTCCTTTTTCCGGAGTTTCTTTTGGTTGCTCTTGTTTTGGTTCAGGTTTTTGTTCAGGTTTCAGCTCAGGTTTTGGATCTTCGTTTGGTTGCGGTTGTGGGTTCTCAATGTAGTTGATCGGTGTATCTTGACTTGGATCTGTCGGGATGTTTGGTACTTCATATCCTTCTTCTGGATTGTTTGGATTTACCGGTTTAAGTGGGTTTCCATCTTTATCCTTCGGTGTGAATCCTGGTACGTATGGCACTTTTGGTTTTTCACTTCCTGGTTTTGTTGGATCTTGTGGATCATTTGGATATTTGATTGGACTTGTTGGTTGTCCTGGAATGTTTGGAATCCATGATCCTAATGGTTTGTAAACATATGTTACTGTTGAACCATCTGTTCCAATCTTACCTTTAGCTTCTCCGTCTACACGAACAAGCACATATCCTGGAATTACTTTTCCACTTGTTGTGTACTCATCCCCTACTTTTCCTTCTGTTGTTTCTGCAGGGATTAAGTCTTTTCCTTTTTCATCTACATATTTAACTACTAAGTTTGCTTTATTTGCTACGTAGTTGATTGGAGTATCTTCACCTGGGTTTGTAGGGATGTTTGGTACTTCATATCCTTTTGTTGGATCTGTTGGATCAACTGGTTTAAGCGGTTGTCCATCTCCATCTACTGGAGTGTATCCTGGTACGTATGGTAATACCGGTCTATCACTTCCTGGTTTTGTTGGATCCGTTGGATCGTTTGGATATTTGATTGGACTTGTTGGTTGTCCTGGGATATTCGGAATCCATGAACCTAATGGTTTGTAAACATATGTTACTGTTGAACCATCTGTTCCAATCTTACCTTTAGCTTCTCCATCTACTCTTACAAGTACATATCCTGGGATCACTTTTCCGCTTGTTGTATACTCATCTCCTACTTTTCCTTCTGTTGTTTCTGAAGGGATTAGGTCTTTTCCTTTTTCATCTACATATTTAACTACTAAGTTTGCTTTGTTTGCCACGTAGTTAATTGGTGTGTCTTGACCTGGATCTGTTGGAAGATCTGGAGTGATATATCCTTTTGATGGATCTTTCGGATCTACTGGTTTAAGTGGTTGTCCATTTCCATCTACCGGAGTGTATCCTGGTACGTATGGTAATACTGGTTTATCACTTCCTGGTTTTGTTGGATCTTGTGGATCGTTTGGATATTTGATTGGGTTTGTTGGTTGTCCTGGAATGTTTGGCACCCATGATCCTAGTGGTTTGTATGTTACTACTTCTGTAGTATCTTTTGAATCTGCAGTTACATTTACTACAGGAACACTTACTTTATCAGCTAAGTATCCTTTAACTACTGGTGATTTAACTTCAGCTAAGTCTTGCGCTGGTGTCCAGTTTCCGTATGTAACTTCTCCTGTAACTAGGTTAACTTTTGCTTCACGTGTGAATTTAGCTTCTTGTGTTACTACTTTTGGAGTTTTATCTTCATTTAATACTGGAGTTCCATCTTCGTATACGTATGTGATTGTACGTGTTACTGTTTTGTTTAGATCTTTTTCTTCTAATCCAGCTGGGTATTTAGGTCCTTCTGGGTTGTTTGGATCTACTGGAGTTCCTGGTGTTTTTGGTTGATCTGGTGTTACTGTAACTTCTTTAGCTTTAAGCGTTACTTTGAACTCTTGATCTGTATCTTTATCTTTATCGAACTTACCACCTTCTGGGTATGTATTAGATACTAATTCATATCCTTTGTTTTCAAGTTCTTTGATCTTAGCTTTTACTTCATCTTCTTTTGTTAATGGTGTATCTGAACCACCTTCTTCAGTAATAGCTTCTACTCCTGGAATTGGGTTTCCTTTTTCATCTACGAATGTTGTTTTAGCTTTTTGAGTATCTTTTACATAGTTGATTGGAGTGTCTTGACCTGGATTAGTTGGAATATTTGGTACTTCATATCCTTCTTCTGGATTGTTTGGATTTACCGGTTTAAGCGGGTTTCCATCTTTATCTTTCGGCGCGAATCCTGGTACGTATGGTACTTTTGGTTTTTCAGTTCCTGGTTTTGTTGGATCTTGTGGATCGTTTGGATATTTGATTGGATCTGTTGGTTGTCCTGGAATGTTCGGTACCCATGATCCTAGTGGTTTGTATGTTACTACTTCTGTAGTATTTTCTGAGTCTGCAGTTACTTTTGTTGTTGGTACTGTTGCTTTATCAGCTAAGTATCCTTTAACTACTGGTGATTTAACTTCTGCTAAGTCTTGTGCTGGTGTCCAGTCTCCGTATGTAACTTCTCCTGTAACTAAGTTTACTTTTGCTTCACGTGTGAATTTAGCTTCTTGTGTTACTACTTTTGGAGTTTTATCTTCATTTAATACTGGAGTTCCATCTTCGTATACGTATGTGATTGTACGTGTTACTGTTTTGTTTAGATCTTTTTCTTCTAATCCAACTGGGTATTTAGGTCCTTCTGGGTTGTTTGGATCTACTGGAGTTCCTGGCGTTTTCGGTTGATCTGGCGTTACTGGTACTACACGTTCTTTAAGTGTTACTGTGTATTCTTGGTCAGTATCAACATCTTTATCGAATACTCCATCTGTTGGGTATGTATTAGATACTAATTCATATCCTTTGTTTTGAGCATCTTTGATTTTCGCAGCGATTTCTTCTGCTTTTGTAAGTTTTCCTCCATTTGTACCTGTTTCAGAAATAGATTCATTTCCTTCTACTTGTTTAACATTACCATCTTTATCTTGGTAAATAAATGTTGTTATTGCTTTTTGAACTGGTGTATATGTAACTACTTCATTAATATTTTCTGAAGCGTTAGTTACTTTCACTGTCGGTACTGTAGCTTTATCAACTGTATGTTTAGCAATTTCTGATGATTTAACTTCAGCTAAGTCTTGAGCATCTGACCAATCTCCGTATGCAACTTCTCCTGTAACTAAGTTTACTTTTGCTTCACGTGTGAATTTAGCTTCTTGTGTTACTACTTTTGGTGCTCCATTTTCCATAACTGGAGTTCCATCTGCGTATACGTATGTGATTGTACGTGTTACTGTTTTGTTTAGATCTTTTTCTTTTAGTCCAGCTGGGTATTTAGGTCCTTCCGGGTTATTTGGATCTACTGGAGTTCCTGGTGTTTTTGGTTGATCTGGTGTTACTGATACTACACGTTCTTTAAGTGTTACTGTGTATTCTTGGTCAGTATCAACATCTTTATCGAATACTCCATCTGTTGGGTATGTATTAGATACTAATTCATATCCTTTGTTTTGAGCTTCTTTGATCTTCGCAGCGATTTCATCTACTTTTGTAAGTTTATCTCCACCTTTACCTGTTTCAGTTATTGGTGTATTTCCTTCTACTTGTTTAACATTTCCATCTTTATCTTGGTAAACAAATGTTGTTCTTGCTTTTTGAATTGGTGTATAAGTAACAACGAACTCATAATCTTCATCAGTTGCTGTTGTTGGTTGTACTGGTACTTTTTCAACACTTGCGATGTATCCTTCTTTTTGAGGTACTGCAAGTTCTGGAAGGTCAGTGCTTTGACCATTAGTACCTTCCCAGTTAATGTAAATTGGTTTTCTATTAGCATCTACTTCTGCTTCATTTTTATTATTTACTTGGATAGTACCTGTGTAACTTACAGTTTGTTTCGTTGGTTCAAATACTTGTTGTCCTGCAAGATCTTTAACATCATCTGCGTACACATATTTAATTGTACGATTTACTTCTTCTAATTTTGTTTTCTTAACATAGTAGTAAATAACGTTGTTCACGAAAGCTTTAGCCTTCACTCCATATTTTTTTAGCTCCTCTGGTGTGTAAATCTCTTCCGCACGTTTTTCACCAACATTTAAGGTACCTTTTATTCCTTTAGCTGGAACATCCACACGGATGTACTCAACACCTTTGATAGTTTTAGTTAAATCAGGAACTTGGTTTGAAACATCATATTTTTTTCCTAGGATACTCTTAGTTTCGTATCCACCTTCTTCTTTAGGCGAACCATCTCCATTATATTCAGTCGCTTCATACGCAAATTCTTCACCTGTTTCTATATCTACTAAGGTAATGATAGCGGCCCCTGTCTCAAACGGACTATTTCCTCCGGCTCCAACTTCAACTTTCCAACCGTTCGCAACTTTAGTAGTTACATTTTCTTCTCCTCCATTAAGAGGTGTTCCACCTGATACAGTAAGAGTTGCTGCCGTTTTATCTGTGTTACCTACTACACTTCCATCTTTTAGACGACCTACCTCATCGTATATAAGTTTAGAGTACTCGTCTGAGAATGTACGGTTTGTTATAACTTTTTCAACCCCAAGTTTATCTAGAGCTATTGAAACTATTGAATCTTCTTGGATTGCTCCATCGATTACTTCTATTTCTAATTCTGTCGGTGATTTTACAGTAGCTTTTACTGTAAAGTTTGTATCACGTCCGTCGTTAAGAATCCAGACGTTGTTTGCATTAGCTTGAACATTATTCCAACGACCTGCAGGACGGTAACTTATACTATCAGCCTTATTAGTATTTGTAGCAGCATTTTTTGAACCATCAATCGTTTTAAAATATGTGAAATCATCATTTTGTAAAGTAATCGTAAATTTCGAACCTTTTCCATAACGGACATCACTATCAGTATTGATAACTACTGCGTCACTCTTTCTAACACGTTCACTTCCTTTATATCCTAATATGTTATCTCCCATAATAGTAGCAGACGTGTTTTGTTTTTGTGCTGCTGATTTTGATGCTTTATGCGTATACTTATGTTCTAGAACTGGTTGTCCATTTACACTAATCGCTGCCGTGTATTCAGTATCTTTAGAAATATTAGGTGCATAGTAATCAATCGCTGTTAAGTTTTCTGCATAGAAAGTTGTTACAGCATAATTTTTCGCCTTATCATTCCATCTAATTGTGTAAGTAGTGGTTCCTACTTCATTAGGAATAGCTGGTTGTTCAGCAAGACGCTCTTCATAAGTCTTACCATCTTTCTTACGTTGAGACCAGAAGGGACTTTCTCCTCCTCTACTTCCTGCAGAGTTAGTAGTCACTTTAGATACAACTTCCCCTATAACAGTCCCATCTGCTGCTGTAATTTTTGTACCAGGTTTAAAACTATCTCCAAATCCTGTTAAGTTTTTCATTTCAATAGTAGTAGTATCACCATTTTGAGCCTGAGATGTATCGAATACTACATCAATTCCCCATGCTTTAGGTGCAGTATTATCTGCATTCATAGTTACATATGCATTGTTAACTGTTACTATTGCATTACCATTTCTGATAACACCTTTACCTGTGATAGTTTTGTCACCACTTGTTGCATCAGCTAGAATAGCTTCTACTTTCCCACGGTGTCCTGCACGTTGCATTGTTACGTACACCGCTTCGATTGCTTTTTCTAATTCTTTACGTTGTTGATCAGCATCTTCTTTTGTTGAAGAGTCTGAGTTGAAGATATCTAATGCTTTTGCGATTTCTTTTTCTGATGTTGCTACTGCTGCTTTGATTTCTACTTTTGGAGCTTCTTCTTTAACTTCTTTTGTTGCGAATGTTGTTGCAGCTTGGTTTACTGCTTTTGCTTCTGAAACTGCTTTTTCTAAGTTTTCTTTAGCCACAGCTTTTTCTGTTTTTTCTTCTTTTTTAGCTTCTTCTTTTTTGTCTGCTGCTTTTTCAACTTTGTTTAAGTTGTTTATAGCTGCTTCTAATGCTTCTACTTGTGCATCTACTTGTTCTTGTGTAGCTGATGCTGACGCCGCTAAGTCTTTAGCTTTGTTTAATTCTACTGCTGCACTTACAGTTTTAACTTGTTTGTCTTCTGATAACTCTTGTCCTGCCAATGACACGAATAAGTTATCTAATTGACTGATTTTTGCTTGAAGAGTCGCTTTGTTCACCTCTTTTTTAGCTTCAGCTTTTGGCGCTGCTTCTACTTCTTTTACTTCTGCAGCTTTTTCTGCTACAGCTGGTTTTGTTTCAGCTTTTTCCTCTGTTGGTTTTTCTGCTGCTACTTTTTCGGTAGTTGCTACTGTTGCTTCTTGTTTGTTAGTGTCTACCGCTTGCGCTGCTCCCCCTAAAAACATAAAAGCAGAAGCAATTAAAACTGACGCCGTTCCAGCATTAAATTTCTTAATACCATAATGGTTAACTTTTTCGAATTGCTTCTTGTTATTCATTTTTATGTTATTTTTACTAAACATTATCTTCTCCTTTTTCTTATTTTATAAATAAAACGTATAAAAAAAATTAAAACGATTACAGTATATATTTTAAGAACCCTTGACTTGAATATACCTAAAATTCTAACTATATTTTTTAAATTTTTTACGCTTAATTATATCATTTTTGAAAAATAAAATCAATATAAACTTTTTTGAAAACAAAAAGAAAACTAATATGGATGCTATTTCAAACGTTATTTATAAAAATAATATAAATCATATATTTTAAAGTTTTATAAATTGATACATACATTTTCTTATATTTTAGATATTTTCAAAACTAAATATTCCACCATTTAAAAAATATATTTAATGTTTTAAATTTTTCTTTTTCATAAAACAAGTAATCTTACTACAGCCTTTATATGAATTTTCGTAATTAAAATAAACACTACTTTTACAATATATAAAGTAGTGTTTATTTTAAAAATATTTAATGTATTAATTTACTATCTTTTTCCCAAAGCTTAATGATGCGATTAATAGCAATGCACCTAATACTGCACCAATCACTAATGCTAATAGATACATAAGTGGATTACTTACAGCTCCTGCAGCGATAGCGAAGATTCCTCCGTGAGGAGCTTTTGATACAGCACCAAAAGTCATACTTAAAGCTCCAGCAATACCGCTTGAGATAAATAATGGTGGAATAACACGCGCTGGGTTACTTGCTGCGAATGGAATAGCTCCCTCTGTAATGAATGATAATCCCATTACGTAGTTCACTAATGCTCCACTACGTTGAGCTTTTGGCCAGATGTTTTTATTGATTGTTGCTGAGATTGCGATTGCTAATGGAGGTACCATACCACCGATCATAACCGCAGCCATTACATCACTTCCTGCTGAACCTGCAGATGTTAATAGAGCTGTACCTGTTACGTAAGCAGCTTTGTTAATTGGACCACCCATATCGATAGCCATCATCGCAGCTACTACGAATCCAAGGATGAATTTACCGCTTCCGTTAAGACTTTCGATAAAGTGTTTTAATCCTTCCATTACACTTGCCATAGGTGCGTTGATTAGGAAGATCATTAATAATCCCATAATTAGTGACCCTAAGATAGGGAATAAGAAGATTGGTTTAATACCATCTAATGAACGAGGCATCCAACTGAATGCAATTTTTAATACGTGGATAATCCCACCAGCTAAGAACCCGGCTACTAACGCTCCTAAGAATCCTGAAGGAGTGTACGCTAATAAATCACTTTTCAGACTTAAAATTCCTGGGTCTGCTAAAATACCACCGATCATACCAACGATGAATCCAGGACGGTCAGCGATAGAACGACCGATGAATCCAGCTAGGATTGGTAACATCATACTAAATGAAATTTTACCGAAGTAGAATAATACTTCTGCTACTTTGTTGTAAGATGGGTCTTTCGGATCAAATGAGTTAATACCCCAGATAAACGATAATGCGATAAGAATACCACCAGCCACTACGAATGGTAGCATGTTACTTACACCTTCCATTAGATGTTTGTAAGCACGACGTCCGATACTTTCATTCGCTGAAGAATCTTCTGAATCTTCTGCTGCTCCTTCATGTTTGTAGATAGGAGCTTTCCCATCTAAGATTGTTTGGATAAGTTCTTCTGGTTTGTTAATTCCATCAGCTACTTTTGTCATAATTGTTGGACGCCCATCAAAACGTGCAACTTCTACTTTTTTATCAGCCGCAACGATGATCCCCGCTGCTCTTTCAATATCTTCTTTTGTAAGTTTGTTTTCTACACCGATTTGACCGTTTGTTTCTACTTTAACATCTAGCCCCATCGCTTTAGCTGTTTCTTTAATTTTTTCTGCAGCCATAAATGTGTGGGCAATACCTGTTGGACAAGCTGTTACCGCGATGATATATGGTTTTTCTCCACTTGGAGCTGCTGGTTTTTCTTCTTTTGGAGCTTCTGTTTTAGCTACGAAGTCCGCAAATACTTTTTCTACATCTTCTTTTGTTGTAGCTTTATCTAATCCTGCTTTTACATCTGCATCCATAAGAGCTTGTGATAATGAAGCTAACGCTTTAAGGTGCTCGTCTGCTCCACCGTCTGGTGCACAGATCATAAAGATGTGTTTGGCAGGTTGCCCATCAAAACTTTCCCACTCAACACCTTCATCACTTTTCGCATAAACGATCATCGCTTTGTCAAAATCTGCACTTTTAGCGTGTGGGATAGCTACATTTTCCCCTACTCCTGTAGTAGATTGAGCTTCACGAGCTAGTAACGCGTTTAAAAAGTTATCTTTACTAGCGATAATATTTTTTTCCACTAACATGCTTGTTAGTTTATCCAGAGCTTCTTTTTTATCAGCAGCACTGAATCCGAATTGAACTAAGTCATAATTTAGAACATCTGTTAATTTCATTTCTTTCTCCTTTGTTAATTTCACATTTCCGAGGAAATATTTTATTTTTCTTCAAAAAATTTGTTTAATTTTATTTTAATTTTTTAACTTCAATCTGAGGTAGTAATTCTTCTATTAATTGTTTACTTCCTACTCCTACTGAGAATGATGTTGCACCACCTGCAGCTGATGCATAACGTAGAGCCTCTTGGTAATCTTTTGTTTCGTTGTATTTCGCAACAAACATCGCAAGCATACTGTCTCCTGCCGCAACAGTAGACACTATCTTACCTTTAGCTACGTTAACTTCGAATACTTCCTTATTTTCTGTTAGTAGTAATGCTCCGTCTGCTCCACGTGAAACAAGTACGTTTTTCGCACCGCGATCTTGTAATTTTTCAGCGTATTGTAGTATTTCTTCGATACTATTTAAAGTTACACCGAACATTTCTCCAAGTTCGAATTCATTCGGTTTAACTACGAATGGTTTGTACTCTAGTGTGTCTAACACTAATTCTTTATTACTATCTACTACTAATGTAGCACCTGATTCCGATACTTTCTTCGCAATAGCCTTAAAGTCATTTACACCCATTCCAGCGATAACATTACCAGATAAGAATACTACATCTTCCTCAGTCAGTACTTCTAATTTCGTAAAAAAGTCGCTAACGTTATCTAGGTTTACACTACTACTTTGACCGTTAATTTCAGTCTCAGTTTCTGTAGTTAATTTCATGTTGATTCTAGTAGCTCCACTCGTTTCTACAAAATCGTGTTTTACACCTAGATTATCTAGTTCTGATTTAATAAAATATCCTGTGAATCCAGCAACAAACCCCCACGCTTTACTATCAACACCAACGTTGTTAAGTAAGATTGAGATATTAATTCCTTTTCCACCTACTACGTACTTCGCTTCTTGTGTTCTATTTAGTTTTCCAAGCGCGAAATTTTCCGCCGTTGTCAGCATATCAACAGCCGGATTTAAAGTAATTGTATAATACACTTTTAGTCCTCCTTTATACTTTTTACTTCTATTATATTTTTAAATTTCTTATATTCTTCTGGAACTTCATACGATACTATAATTATGTCATCTAGTTCGGCAAATTTTTGGAACTTTCTATGACCGAATTTCGATTTATCAGCGAGAATATATTTCTTCTTACTACCTTGTATCGCTGTTGTTTTTATAAAAGCTTCATTTTCTTCTGCGGTCGTCACACCAAAACTTTCATCTATTCCGTTACAGCCGACAAAACACATGTCAAAACTATATTTCTTTAGTTGTTCAACGGCTGAATATCCTATCACCGCCTGTGTAGAATGTTTCAGTGTTCCACCTAATATAATAGTATGTATTTTATTATTAATAAGCTTTGGTAAATGATATGTTGAATTAGTCACTACAGTTATCCTTCTATCTCGAAGGTGTTCAATCATTTCGTACGTCGATGTCCCTGCATCTAGATAAATCGTCTGTCCTGACTGAACAACATTATCACAAAGGTACTTCGCTACCGCTCTTTTCTCCTGCAGATACTCTTCACGTTTCGCTTCAACACTTTCTTCACTACCACGTGCCGCCGAGCGTTTCATCGCACCACCGTGAGTTCTATATAATAAATTTTTATCTTCTAGGTTTGTAAGATCGCGTCTTATCGTTGCTTCCGAAACATTACAATATTCCATCAACTCCTTTAGGTTTAGCAAACCTTTCTCATCTAACAAATCTAAAATTTTATTCCATCTTTCATTTACCAATTTCTCTTCTCTCCTAACTCCCATGATTATTATATCTAATATAATATAGCTATTCAATCAAAATCAAGCAAAAACACTCATAAATAATCAAAATAAACGATTAAAATGAGTGTTTTTATTTTTGTATTTGATTGTTTTTCTAAATGATGAGCGTTTTTCTATTTTCAGAGTAATTTCTAAAAGTTTTCATAAAACATAATCCGACATAGTTCAAATCGATTTTTGAAATTATCACCGAGGATTTTTTCTTGTGCAACGATGAGCGATTTAATATTATTATTCCGCTCAATCGATAATTAACTTTCAAAATTTCTGCAATTGAATTTTACTACTCGTGAGTATTATACTTTAGAGTAGTAAAATTATCAAAAAATGAAATAACCTTAGTTACGACTCTGAAGGTAGCTATATAATTAGAATCCCATAAAATACAAAAAGAGGTTCAAGTACTTCTACCTGAGCCTCTTAATTCTGATCTATTAGATCATTTTTTTATCTTCTTTTTTTGAATACAACTTCGTCTTCTGCTTTGTTCAGCTTTTGAAGTCTTCTGCTTCTAGCTCCACCTGCAACTTCTACTTTTACTTCTTGAGTCTCTTCTACTTGTGGTGCTTCTTCTACTACTGGAGCAACTTCCACTTGTGGCGTTACTTCTACTACTGGAGTAGTTTCTACTTGTGATGCTTCTTCTACATTTTGTTGCTCAACTACAACCTCTTCTTGTTTTACTTCTGGAGCTTGTTGAGTTTGTTGTTCTTGTACTCCAGCCGCATTAAAACCCTGATTTGGTTCTCCTTGCGGTACATTTGGATTTACATTTTGTTGTGGTTGCCCCTGGAATCCTGGGTTTTGGTTCCCGTGCGGCGCATTTGGATTAAATCCTTGTTGTCCTTGTGGGTTAAACCCTTGTTGTGGTTGACCTTGGAATCCTGGATTTTGGTGTCCGTGTGGGACATTTGGATTAAATCCTTGTTGTCCTTGTGGGTTAAATCCTTGTTGTGGTTGACCTTGGAATCCTGGGTTAGGACGACCTTGCGGTGCATTTGGATTAAATCCTTGTTGTCCTTGTGGGTTAAATCCTTGTTGTGGTTGACCTTGGAATCCTGGGTTAGGACGGCCTTGCGGTGCATTTGGATTAAATCCTTGTTGCCCTTGTGGGTTAAATCCTTGATTCATTCCATTGTTAAAGTTCAGTTGATTTGGAATTGGATTCCCAAATTGATCATATTGAACTGGTTGCCCAAATGGATTTCCAAATTGACTATAATATTGTTGAGCTTGTGCTGTTTGTCTTAAGAAAAATTTAGCAAATTCACTATTAGAATTCGTTTCTACTGCATTAGATGGTAATGACATTAATACAAATAAGAAAACAATACAGTACACTGGAGTCAATAAATACACTGTGAAATAAGATAAAATATAATATAAAGCTATTAAAATAACAATTCCCCATGTAGCAAATCCTACGTCACGTAGTCTTCTTGAAAAACTTGCCGTTAGAGGTAAAATTAAAATAAGTCCAGCTATTAGTATAAATATACCGAACGCTAATCCTGTTTGAAAAGTAGAAACTCCATCACTAAATGCACTTCCACCTAATAAGTATCCAAAATCATTTGTTGATCTTCTTCCAATACTAGAAAATGAAGATAATACACCTTGGAACACTAAAACTGTTAATAAGATAAATCCTCCTAAAATACTTCCTACAGGGAACCAGTGACCTGTCACAGATGAATACCCAGTGAAGTCCACAAATCCTTTAAAGAAGTCTTTAAAAGAAGAACCATAAGTTACATGCTTATATCTTTGGTCTATCATAAAAACCCTCCTATAAAATAATTAAATAAATATATAACTATAATATAATAAACATTAATCATAGTCAATTGAAACATGGTTAAAGTATGTAAATTTTACTCTATTTTTCTTCTTTTTAAATTTTAAATTACAATTAATATTAAATTAATACATCCATTTGTATTATCACTTTTGAAAATAAATTAAATTACACTAAATATAACACTTATCTAAAAACTAAAATTTCATTTTAATTTATCCTATAACATCTTGATTACACCCTCTAAACACTACCACATACACTAAACTCATAATCAATTGTACATAAAAAAACAACTCAGGCTCTAAATTACCTAAGTTGTTCCTTTAATATTATATTTTTGCTCTTTGTAAAACTTCTCTTGCTTCTTCTACAGTTTCTTCTATAATGTTTTTAACTGGTCGAAGTTCACTCACTAATCCTGCGATTTGCCCTGCCATGACAGAACCATTTTCGACATCTCCGTCATAAACCGCTCTTCTTAACGAACCTAGAGTTAATTCTTCCAACTCCATAAGTGTTGAAGATTTTTCTTCTAATTCATGATACCTTTTCGTAAGTTCGTTTTTAATACCACGAACAGGAGCTCCGAATTTTTCTCCTGTTAGCGTAGTCGATGTATCAACCGCTTCTAAGATCATGTTTTTATACTCTGTAGAGATTGGACACTCTTCAGAAGCTAAGAATACAGTTCCCATCTGAATTCCACTTGCTCCTAGACAATATGCAGCAGCCATACCTCGACCATCCGCGATTCCTCCAGCTGCTATAACGGGGATTTTCACCGCAGCAGTTACCTGTGGTAACAACGCCATTGTGGTACTAGTTCCTACGTGTCCTCCTGCTTCCATCCCTTCTACAACAACCGCGTCGCAACCTAATTCTTCCATTTTCACCGCAGCTTTTACAGAAGGAATCACAGGAATTACTTTTATCCCTGCCTCTTTTAAGCGTGGCATATATTTTCTAGGAGTACCTGCACCTGTTGTAACGATTTTTACACCTTCTTCTATTACAACATCTATTATTTCATCAATATTGTGCATCATAAGCATAAGGTTAACACCGAAAGGTTTATCTGTAAGTTTTTTACATTGCTGAATTTCTTTACGAAGTTCTTCTGGACTTACTCCTCCAGAAGCTAAAATACCTAACGCCCCCGCATTCGATACCGCTGAAACAAGTTCATGTCTAGCTATTTGAGCCATAGCGCCTTGAAATACCGGATACTTTATACCTAATAATTTTGTAATTGTCATAATTGTTCTCCTCTTTGATATTATTTTTTTATTATCTCTTAAACCTTCTTTAATCTACTACTAAAAGATAAATCTGGCTACAAAGTAACAAACTACCATTAAAATAACAGACGATAAGAAACACGCTGTAAATACTCTTACACCACGTTCTTTAATAACTTTGAAGTTAACACTCATTCCTAAAGCAGCCATCGCCATACCTAAGAATACATACGCAGCGTCTACAAAGAATGGCGCTAATGGTTTTAAGAAAGTGACATAACTTCCTAAAATACTCATAAAAATGAAGCCTAAAATAAAGTACGGCATCGGAACTTTTCCTTTTGTTTCATCTTGAGTTTTTTTGTTAACTACAATCAATACACCCGCTACTACTATAAGCATAAGAACACGTGATAATTTAGTAAGAATCGCAGCATCAAGCGCCACTTGTCCACCTGCTCCTCCTGCCGCAACTGCGTGAGCTATTTCATGAAGACTTCCTCCTGTAAATACTCCGTAGTTATATGCATCAAGCCCCAAGTATGGTTGTAAGGTTACTTCTATTAAGGTAAATACTGTACCTAGTATCGCAACAACCGCAACTGCAAGAACACTGTTATCTGTTTTCGCTCGAAGTTGACCACTTACCCCCATAACCGCAGCAGCACCACAAATACCGCAACCACATGAAGAAAGTAACGCAAGCTCATGATCCACTTTAAAAGCTCGACACATAAAATAAGTTAAAGTTACCATGAACAATACAATAAAGAATGCTACAATCAACGTCTTTTTACCTTCTGATAGAAGTCTATCTAATGCTAGCTTAAATCCTAATAAAATTATTCCAAGTCGTAAAAATTTATTACTTATAAATGGAATATCAGCCTTAACCTGTTCTTTTAATCCTTTTGACGCTTGCAATGCCATACCTATAACAAGCGCAATTACTAAATGTCCAAATAATTTTAACGCTGGCACCTGAGCAAGATATTTCGCTACTAACGAAATAATTAACATTATACCTAAGGTATAATAAAAATTGACACTCTTGAATCTTTCCATACGAGATTTCCCCTTTTGTATATTTATCTAAATAAAAACTATTTATAATTTAATTATACTATCTACATTACCTCTATTCAATACTTCACAGGATAAAATAAATATATATTAGATTCTAAAAAAAGACGCAACTCCGAGAGTTACGCCTTCTTAATTCAATCTGTTATTTTTTATTTACTACCCTAGCAATACGAATAAGTAGTGAGCTATAACTCCCGCTGCAATACCACCTATTGTATGTGATACGATTGCTTTTGAAGATAATTTACGTACTCCAAGAGCATCCATCATACCGATATGAGTACTTAAATATCCACTCCAACACATACCCATCGCTGTGAATACCGCAACGTCATTTGCTCCAATTAATCCATTCTTCAAGAATTCCGGAACTAATGAGATTGCTCCTCCTACTGCTCCTAATGCTGTAATCGGGAAGGCAATTGCTTCTGCAGAATGGAATCCAAATAGTGGTTCTAGGATGAATGTTAGTTTCTCTCCTAACCAAGGTAAGAATCCAACACCTTCATATGCCGCACCTGTATATCCTCCGGCTGGCATTTTGAATGTTAACATCATTACGAAAGTACATACTATAAGTACACCCGGAATGATTGCTAGACCCATTTCAACCCCTGTTTTACCACCTTCTAAAACAGTATCTAGAACTCGTTGGAACATATTTCCATCACGTACTATTCTTACTTTATCCGGTCTATCATCACCTCCAGCTAATTCAATTGCTGGCTCATCTGCTTCATCTCCGTAGTATTTTCTAGTTTCTATTAACATTAAACGAACACTTATAATACTACCTAAAATCGCTCCAACGTTACCGATAATCGCTGCTTTAATAAATCCTTCTCCTTGACCCATCATAAACATCGTTACGATAAGCCCCATACCAAAAGCTGTCCCTAAGTTACATAGGGCTGGCACTTGGTATTTTTTAAAGAAAGATGTAAATCTTTTATCTTTCGCAAATGGAATAATAGCTGGGTTATCTGATAGATATGTAGCTACCGCACCTGTAACACTCGCTCCAGGCATCCCCCAAAGAGGTTTCATAAGTGGCGCAAAAATCTTATTAATTAGTGCAATCGCACCGAACTCTGATAACAGCGCACTAATAGCACCTGCGATAACCGCCATTGCCATAATGAAAAATACTGTGTTAAGCAGTAAATCATGGGCTGTTGCCATCATCGTTTTAAACATAAGCGGTGTTCCCATTTTTCTAGCCATTAAACCAAATATTAGGAAGAATATAGCTAAGAAAACAAATGTCTCCAAGCTTATTGCTTTTTTAACCACTACATTTTTCTTACTTTTCTTTTTCTTGGTTGTATCTCCGTCCATAAAAATCATCCTTTCTGATTTTGTTTTTAAATATTTATCCTTAAGTTTACATATCTTATACTGTACTAATACAACTTATATAAATATTATATCATAGATTCTTTACCCTTGCAACTATTTCAACAATTCCGAAATTATTTAAACTAAATTACTATTATAAAAATTTCAAAATAAAATAAATACATTTCAACTTAACCTTTTTACAACAACATTCACAGAACATATCTTCCCTAAATAATTTCTTAAAAAATAAAATTAATTATGTTTATATTTTACCACTTATCATTCTACAGTACTAGTACAGTTGTGTTTTGGTGTTATATTTGTATTATTATCATACAAAAATCTAGTATTTCTATACTAAAATTGTTATAGAAATATAAAATTAATGCACTTTACATACTATTTTTCGAACTCGATTAATTGCTTTAAACTTGGTTTTTTGATAAAATTAAGAGGTAACTAAAAAATATATAGGAGAAAATAATTTCATGCGATTGAAAAATGAAAATAATAATAAAATTTTAAAGTTTTCAATTAGAAAATTATCTCTTGGTGCAGCACCGGTTGTTATCGGGGCTTTATTTTTTGGAAGCCATGCACCAAGTGAAGCACTTGCCAACGAAAACAACACAAGTGTTAAATATACTTATCTAGCTGAAAATGAATTGACCGAGGCTGAGAAAACTTTAATTAAAAGAAGTATTCCAAACGATGTAAAAAACAACGAAACATACTACATGGTTTATAAAAAAGAAGCACAAACTTCCGCTAAACCTACAGAATTAAAATCATTACCAAATACTGGACAAAGTTCACTTCCTGTAGCAGGACTTGGAATCGGTACTGCAGTATTAGTGGTTCTTTTAATGTCGAAAAAACACAGAAACAAAGTTCTTAGCGTTGTGTTAATCGGTGCAATGGGACAAAGTATCGTTATGCCTTATCAATCATTCGCCTTCGAAAACAAAGAATTAGTGCAATACAACACAGAAACAACAGTAGCTAATTCTGCAGAACTTGCGAACGGTGTAATCAACATCGATGGATACCGCTATGTTGGTTACTTCACACTTAGTGATTTAGGCGCTTTACCTCAAGCTGAACAGAAGGTTCTTCCAAAACCAACACAACCAGCAGTTGAACCAACACAACCTACTCCTGCTCCTGCAGTAGATCATAAAACAACTACTGATGAAGGACCTAAAGCACCAGTTGAAAATAAACCTGAACTTAAATCAACTACTGAAGTTGTTCCTTTCGAGACAATCGAACAGCCTGATGCTACTCTACCAAAAGGGCAAACTAAAGTTGTTCAAGAAGGGGTTAACGGTGAGCAAATCGTATTTAGCGAAGTAACTACTGCTAACGGTAAACAATCTAGCAAAGTTATCAAAACTTCAATTACAAAACAACCTATAAACAAGGTTATCGCCATTGGAACTAAGGAAGAAGCCACTCCTCAACCTGAGGAAACTAAACCTACTCCTCAACCTAAAACTCCAAAACCTGAGGAAATTAAACCTACACCTCAGCCTGAAACTCCAAAACCTGAGGAAACTAAACCTACTCCTCAACCTGAAACTCCAAAACCTGAGGAGACAAAACCTACTCCTCACCCTAAAACTCCAAAACCTGAGGAGACAAAACCTACTCCTCAACCTGAAAAACCCAAGGAAACTAAACCAGAAGAAAAAGTAGATAAAACTGCACTAAAAGCTCAAATCGATAGAGCTCTTGCTCTTATTCCTGCTGATTATTCTGCTGCAAGCTACAACGCTCTTAAACCGATTTTAGAAGCTGCACAAAACGTCTACTCTTCTGATAGTGTTAAACAACCTGAGGTAGATAGTGAAACTGAGAAACTTAAAGCAGCTATTGATGCTCTTAACGTTGATAAAACAGACTTAAACAACACTATCGCAGATGCTAAATCAAAAACTAAAGATCACTACAGTGATACAACATGGGCTAACCTCCAATCTGTATTAGCTGAAGCTGAAAAAGTTACAAACAACCCTGCAGCAAAACAAAGCGAAGTTGATCACATCAATGAAAAACTTAAAGCAGCTATCGCAGGATTAAATACAGATAAGACTGAACTTGAAAAACAACTAGCAGATGCTAACTCTAAAACTTCTACAGACTTCAGTCCTAAAACTTGGTCTGCATTAGAAGAAGCTAAAAAAGCTGCTCAAGCTGTAGAAGATAACACAACTGCTACACAAGCTCAAATCGATGAAGCAGCTAAAAAACTTAAAGCTGCTATCGACGCTCTTAATGTTGACAAAACAAAATTACAAGAACAAATAAAAGATGCAGCTACTAAACAAGAAGCTGACTACAGTCCAAAAACTTGGAACGAATTCAAAAATGCTGAAATCAAAGCGAAAGAAATCAACGATCAAACTGCTCCACTTCCTAAACAAAGTGAAATAGATGTGGCTACTAAAGCTCTTCAAGACGCTATAAAAGCTCTTGCTGTTGATAAAACTGCATTACAAAATGCTATTAATACAGCTAACAGCAAACGTAAAGAAGAATACACTACTCAAACATGGAAAGCTTTAGAAGAAGCCCTTGCAGCAGCAAACCCTGTAAATGCAGATAATGCTACTACTCAAAGCAAAGTGAATGCAGCTACTGAAAAATTAGAACAAGCTATTAAAAACTTAGTTCCATTAACTGAAAAACCAATACTAAAATTTGTAAATACTGACAAGAAAGTATTAGATAAAGAAGTAGTTGCTAAGTATTCTCTAGAAAATCCAACTAAGACAAAAATTAAATCAATCACAGCTACTCTGAAAAAAGATGGAGCAGTTGTTAAAACTATTGATTTATCAGAAAACAACTTAGATGCATTATTAGATAATCTAAAATACTTCCAAAAATATACTCTATCTACTACTATGGTTTACGATAGAGGTAACGGTGAAGAAACTGAAACTTTAGAAGATCAACCAATTCAATTAGATCTTAAAAAAGTTGAAATTAAAAACATTAAAGAAACAAGCTTAATAAGTGTTGATCCTGAAGGTAACGAAACTGATAGCAGTTTCTTATCATCTGTTCCAGGTGATGTAACTCCATATTACTTAAAAGTTACAACTCACGACAATAAAGTAACAAGACTTTCTGTTGATAAGATTGAAGAAGTTACTGTAGATGGCAAAACTCTATACAAAGTTACTGCAACAGCACCTGATTTAGTCCAACGTAACGGTGAAAATAAACTTAGCGAGACATATACTCACTACTTCGCTAAGCCAAAAGCTCATGAAGGTGATGTATACTACGACTTCAATGAACTTGTTAAAGCTATGCAAACTAACCCTACTGGTACATTTAAACTTGGTAGCGATATGAATGCAGCGAACGTTAACCCTGCTGGAAAATCATATGTAACTAACTTATTCAAAGGTACATTGACAAGTACAGACGGTAACAAATTCGCAATTCATAATATTTCTAGACCACTATTCTCTAATATTGAGGGCGGTACAGTTAAAAACTTACTACTTGAAAATGTTAATATTAATATGCCTGAAACTGACAAAGTTGCCCCATTAGCTAATACCGTTAAGAAAACAACTATCGAAAACATTAAAGTGACTGGTAATGTAACTGGTGCTAACGATGTAACTGGTATGGTTAACAAAATGGATGAAGCTGATATGACTAATGTTGCATTCATTGGTAAAATCCATATCCAAGGTAATAAAAACTGGTGGACTGGTGGACTTGTAAGTGAAAGCTGGAGAAGTAACACAGACAATTCTTATGTCGAAGCCGATATTACAGGTAATAAAGCTAAAGTCGGTGGACTTGTTGCCAAATTAAACCACGGTGGCGATCCTAATGATGTTGGTAAACGTGGTCGCCTGAAAAACTCTGTTGCCAAAGGAACAATCGATCTTAAAGAACCAGTAGAAACGGGTGGACTACTTCACTCTAACTGGTCATGGGGACTTGTTGAAAACAACGTAACTATGATGAAAGTTAAAAACGGTGGAGAAATCCTTTACGGTTCAAAAGATATTCAAGAAGATGATTATTTCGGTGCTAACTGGGTTAAAAACGATAACGTTACAGTTAACGATGTGAGTGAAGGTGCAAAATCTTATCCACGTTCTAACAAATGGAAAGGTGTTTCTCAAGAAGAAGCTAATGCGAAAATCGCTAAGATGGGAATTACCGCTCATGAATTCACAAGCACAAAAACTGTCGAAGACAAACTTAATAACATTGTAAATAAAGATGATCAATACAAAAACATCGATGACTACGATGCATCTCGCGAACTTGCTTATCGCAACATCGAAAAACTTCAACCATTCTACAATAAAGAGTGGATCGTTAACCAAGGTAACAAGATTCCAGCTGGATCAAACTTACTAACTAAAAAAGTATTATCTGTTACTGCGATGAAAGATAATGAATTCGTAACTGAACTTGGCGATGCCAACCGCATTATCGTTCACTACGCTGATAAGACAAAAGAAATCTTTAACATCTCACCTAAAGAATCTCAAGTGAAACAAGTTAAAGAATACAGCATCGCTGAACTTGGAGAAATAGTTTACACTCCTAACATCGTTGATAAAGAGCGTAGCGATTTAATCAGTGCTATCGAAAGTAAATTAAGTCCAGTAGAATTACAATCTGATCCTGTTTATCAACTCTTAGGAAGAACAGGTGGTAACAAAGTAAATGCAATTAAGGATCTTTACTTAGAAGAAAGCTTCAAGTACGTTAAAGATAACCTTAATAAATTCGTTACTAAGTTAGTTCAAAATGAAGACCATCAACTAAATACTGATGAAGCTGCTAAACGTGCATTAATTAAGAAAATTGATGACAATAAAGCTGCTGTTCTTCTTGGATTATCTTACCTAAACCGTTATTACGGAGTTAAATTCGATGACTTTAACATTAAAGAGTTAATGTTATTCAAACCTGATTTCTACGGTAAGAATGTTAATGTGTTAGACTTCTTGATTAAGATTGGTTCTAAAGAAAGTAACATTAAAGGTGATAGAACTTTAGAAGCTTATCGCGAAGCTATCGGTGGAGTTATCGGTATAGGCGAGTTAAACAGTTTCTTAGACTATAATATGCGTCTATTAACAAGTGATACAGACTTAAACGATTGGTTCATAAAAGCTACTAAAGATAATGTATATATCGTTGAACCAAAAACAACAACTCCTGAATTTGCTGATAAGAAACACAGAGCATACGAAGGATTAAATAATGATGTTCACGGTAAGATGATTCTTCCTCTATTAAACTTAAAAGATGCCCACATGTTCTTAATCTCAACATATAACACTATGGCTTACAGTTCATTTGAAAATTATGGTAAGAATACTGCAGCAGAACGTGAAGCATTCAAGAAAGAAATCGATAAAGTAGCAAAAGGTCAACAAAATTATCTAGACTTCTGGTCTCGTCTATCATTAGATAAAGTTCGTAATCAACTGCTTAAGAGCAACAACATGGTACCAACACCAGTACTAGATAACCAAAATTACAAGGGAATCAGCACAGATAAATATGGACACACTAATAGTGGTAAAGACGTAGCACCTATCCGTGAATTATACGGACCAACAGGACGTTATCATGCAACTGACTGGCGTATGGGAGCTGTAGCTCGTATTTACGGTAACCCTTATAAAGATGACTCTGTATTCTTCATGGTTACTGATATGATTAGTGATTTCGGTATCTCAGCCTTCACTCACGAAACAACTCACGTAAATGACCGTATGGTATACTTAGGTGGTTCTAGACACCGTGAAGGAACTGACTTAGAGGCATTCGCACAAGGTATGTTACAATCACCTGCTGAATCAAGTCCAAACGGTGACTTTAAAGCATTAGGATTAAATATGGCATACGAACGTCCAAACGACGGAAACCAATGGTATAACACAAATCCAAACGACCTTACTTCTCGCGCTGAAATCGATAATTACATGAAAGGTTTCAACGACACATTAATGCTTCTTGATTACCTTGAAGGAGAAGCCGTAATTGATAAACACAGTAAAGAACTAAATAACGCTTGGTTCAAGAAAGTAGCTAAAAAATTACGTGGAGCTAATACTAAGAACCAATACGATGAGGTTAGAGATCTTAACGAAGAAGAAAAAGGATATGAGTTAAACTCTGTTAATGACTTAGTAGACAAAAACTTCATGACTAAACACGGTCCAGGTAATGCTATCTATGATCCAACTGGATTTGGAACTGCCTACGTGACTGTACCTATTACTGCTGGTATCTACGGAGGTAACACAAGTGAAGGTGCTCCTGGATCTATGTCATTCAAACATAACACATTCAGAATGTGGGGTTACTATGGATATGAAAAAGGATTCTTAAACTACGCTTCAAATATGTTAAAAGCTGAATCTAAAAAAGCTGGTAATGCTACATTAGGTGATGACTTCATCATCAAGAAAGTTTCTGATAACAAATTCAGTACTTTAGAAGAATGGAAAAAAGAATACTTCAGAGAAGTTGTTGAGAAAGCTAAAGCAGGATTTAACCCTGTTACAATCGATGGTACTACTTATAGTAGTTATGACGATTTAAAACAAGCATTCTCTGCTGCCGTTGATAAAGATAAAGCGACTCTTAAAAATGGATCAGTTAAATTTGATAATACTGTATCACTTAAAGAGAAATTATTCAAAAAACTTCTTCAACAAACAAACAGCTTTAAAACTTCTATCTTCAAATAATAATTCAAACAACAAAAACCTAGGTTTAGAAATTTCTAAATCTAGGTTTTTTGATGTTTTTAGAATGTTTTTTGTAAAGTAAGATGTATGTTGGAATTACGTAAACCTCATAACTTAAGATAAAAAAATTCAGGACCGAAAACTTAGCCCTGAATTATATTTTTTTATATTATAGCTACTTCTTTTTTATATTGTTCTTTGATATTTTCATCAAGAACATCATCACTGATAATTGCTGTAAGATCTTTTAGTTGAAAAAATGTGTAAAATGCATGTGTTGAAAACTTGCTGTGGTCTGCAAGGACATAACGCTCAGTCGCATTATTAAGAATCGTTTCATTACAACGTCCTTCTTCTTCATCAGAGATAGTAACCTTCTCTAAATCTATACCATTCACCCCAACAAACGCCTTATTTACACTTATTTTACTAAGTGCATCTTGTGTAAAATATCCAATAAACCCTTTTGTTTTTTGACGGTATCTTCCTCCGATAAAAATAAGATCACAAGACGGATTGTCTTTAAACTGTTCGAATACTGTTAATGAATTCGTCACAATATTAATATCTCTATCTTGAAGATACTCCGCTAAGTAACTCGTAGTACTACCTGGTCCTATAAAAATAGTCTCATTATCTTTTATAAGCTCTGATACTTTTCTGGCGATTTGTTTTTTCTCTTCAACATTTACAGATATTTTCTTGTTGTAATTATCCTCTTGATAGAAATTTTTCGGTTTTAATTTTGCTCCACCATGTATTCTAGTAAGGTGCCCATAATCTTCTAACTCTTGCAAATCACGGCGAATCGTCATCTCAGTAACTTTCATATCATTCGCTAAATTACTAACACGTACCAAATGTTTGTTTTTCAATTCATTTAAGATATAACTATGTCTGTCTATTTTTAACATTTTTTCTCCACTCTAAAATAATAAATTTAACATTTATATTTTAACACTTTTTTCGAAAATATAAAACAGAAAACATAAAAGAACTATCAAAACGAACGTTAAATCTAACATAAAACAAAAAAACTAGCTGCTTTTAGACTATATTAGCCCTCAAGCAACTAGTTCTTATTCATTATTTTTCTTTATCTTCTTTTTCTTTAACCACTTTTGGTTGTTCTGTTGCTGCGACAACTCGCATATTTAGAAGTCTATCGTATAGCATTATCGACTCTTTGCGCTTAAGCACATATGTTTCATATAACCAAAATAGCGCTGAAACTGGTACTGCAGCCCAACCGATTGTAACTTTAACTAGGAATTCTCTAATTAAATATCTAGAAAATTCGATTTTCTTGTTATCTGTAGGCACTATTCTCACTTTAAGAAGTTTTTTTCCTATAGTTTGACCTTGCCATTTATGCGGTAGGTATCCATATAAAAGAATTGCGAAAATAACTATTGAAAGTGTCATATATAATGCATTTCTTTCGTTTTCCGCTCCACCTTGTGCACGTAAGTTCACAGTAGTATATTGGAAAATAATCGCTATTGGTAAGTAAATACCTAAGTCAATCAAATACGCAATTAAACGTCTTATAGGCGAAGCTTCTTCACCGTGTACATCTAATAATGGTTCAGCTGTTGGTGCTGAAATATCATTTAAAGTTGGTTTTATATTTCTATCATTATAGCTATATGAACTATTTTTTTTAATTTTCTTAACCATAGTTCACCTAGGCTTCTAAGTCAACGTTGTGGTATACTTGTTGAACATCTTCACAATCGTCAAGCATTTCTAACATTCTTTCGAATTTAGCTTTATCTTCTTCGCTTAATGTTACTTCGTTTTGAGGAATCATTGAAATTTCAGCAACTTCAAATTCTTCGATTCCAGCTACTTTAAGAGCTTCTTGGATTTCGTGGAAGTTTTCTGGTTCACCATATACTAATGTTAACTCATCTTCTTCAAGAATATCACGAGCATCAATATCAGCTTCCATAAGAATTTCTAATAATTCATCTGCACTCTTACCTTCAACACCGATAACTGCAGTGTTGTCGAACATGTAGTTAACAGAACCAGTAACACCTAAGTTACCTCCGTTTTTACCTAATGCTGTACGCACTTCAGCAGCTGTACGGTTAACGTTGTTTGTAAGTGTATCGATAATAACCATAGTTCCACTTACACCGAAACCTTCATAACGTAATTCATCGTAGTTTTCTTCACTTCCACCTTTTGCTTTTTCAATAGCACGGTCAATAATGTTTTTAGGAACACGGTAAGTTTTCGCTCTTTCTAATACTACTTTTAGATTTCTGTTGCTTTCTGGATCTGGTTCTCCACTTTTTGCCGCTTGGTAAATTTCACGTCCAAACTTAGCATAAATCTTACTAGTGTTAGCGTCTTTTGCCGCTTTTTTTTCTTTAATATTATTCCATTTACGACCCATAGTCTTTTAATCTCTCTTTCTTTTTATAAATATTTTCCATTTTAGTAAAACTTCCTCGCTACAATATAGCCAGAAAGTTATTACATACCACTCTATATTACTATATTTAACTTATTTTTTCAAGCACTGACTAAGCTTTTTCACCTATCTTCTTATTAATTTACTTTGGGAATTTACCATCTTCTTATTAACTCATTTTCTAAAATTTAATTTCTAATACGTACTATCTAATATCTATTTCAAAAGGTTATATCGAGACTCATATTTACCGAAACAAAAAAGATTCGAAGTATAAGGAAACCTTAATACTTCGAATCTATTGTATAACCAAAGTTATTATTTGTAATCTGGTAATTTGTTAAATTCAGCTTCATCAACGTTTGTTAATTTAACGATCCAAGATTCTTTTGGATCAGCTGAGTTTAATACAGTTGGCTCTTCTTCAGCTTTTTTATTGTATTCTACTACATCACCAGCTAATGGTGCATTAACGTCTAATACAGTTTTTGATGCTTCTAAACGTAAAATAACATCATCTTTTGCTAATTTTTCATTTTTTGAAAATTCTACGAATCCTACAGTACCAACGTCATCTTGTAATTCAGCTGTTGGTCCAACAATGTAAACTCCTTCGTTCTTTTCAATCCATAAAGCTTTTGCTAATTTTTTCATTTTACAACCTCTTTCTTTATTTTATAATTTTTTCTAAGTATCGCTGACCTTATTTCATCATCGATTTTTACTCGAAAGATACATTATACATTTTATAAAATTTAAAATCAACTAAAATATAAAAAAAGTGATATTGATTTTCAATTAGTTTAATATATTAAACCATTCTCTTAACTCAATATCAAATCTACAAATTCTTGTGCTTCTACTTTTCCGAAATAATGAGCTAAGTCTATACTTTCTAATACTTCTAGCAAGTCCTCTTCTTTTACCCTTACTCCGATTAGTTTCTCCTCGACATCACCGACATTACCTTTTCCGAAAAAGTCTCCGTAAATCTTAGCTTTTGTAATTCGCCCTGCTTCTACTTCCAGATTAAACTCGACAGTTCCTACCCCTAGTCGTGCATCTCTATTATAGTTATAACGTGGTGATTTCCCGTAGTTCCAGTCCCAGTTTTGATATTTCTTAGCGAGTAATTCGTCAATCGCTTGCCAATCGTCTTTTGTCAGTTCATAGCGTTTTATATCTTCAAGATTTTCACACCCAAACAAGCGACATAAGTATAAGTCTTTGAACTCTACTACAGATAAATTTCTATATTCTTCATCTAAATATTCTCTAAGACCTGTAACTCTACTTCTTACCGAATCTATACCTTTCGACTCAATTTTCTTACGATTAGGTGTTAGTACATTGACCATAGCTTCATAGTTAACATCTAAAAGCAGAGTGTATCCTCCATAAATCTTACCATTAACAAGAGTCATCGCAGCTCCACTTACTTTCTTCCCATCAACAACAAGGTCGTTTCGTCCTGTTTGTTCTACCTTACTCACACCAAGATCATATAATATATTTACCGCAGGTTCATAGAATTTTTTGAAGTTACCATAAACATTACTATCACCATTCATAATAAGGCAAATATTCACAGCTCCTTCATCCAAAAACACTGTTCCCCCTCCTGTATCACGTCTAACAAGAGTGATTCCGTGAGCTTTCATGTACTCATGGTTAATCTCTTTTTCGGCATTTTGGAAAAGACCAATCTGTACCTTTGGTTTGCAACAATAAGGAAATATTATATCCTCGTCCAAATTCAACTTATTAAGCACATGAACCTGTATCGCTAAAGCTACTGCCCCATCGTAAATATATTGTCCATTTCTTATCGGCTCTATTAAATACATAAGCACTCCTCATTTTTTCATACTACAACATAAACAGCTACTATTATTCAAGTTCAACTTATAATAGTAGCCGCTTCGCCTTAATAGTCTGCTATTAATATAATTAATCCTCTCTATAAATCATAACAGACTTCTTAATAATTTTCTTCTAATTTTCTAAATTCATCTCTCGTATGTTGTGGCAAACTCTTACCATAGTCCATCATAAGCACAATGTCTTTAAATGCAGCTTTCGGAATCGCTAGTCTTTCGATATCTTCCACACCTACATCCAGATTAATGTCTTCTTCACGATTTTCTTGGAATTTAGCTACAAAGTCCGGTTCAGCAACAAAAACACTAGATAAACCTACCATCTCAGCGTGCATAATAGCTTCACGGCTTTTTTCTATACTATTAATTCCACCAGTCGCCATCAAAGGAACACGCCCTGCAAGATGTTCATGAACTACTTCATTTATCAAACGACCTTCATTAGGTCCTTCAGCACGAACTTTATTTTGATAAATATTTTGCCCCCAACTCGCTATCGCAATGTAAGACAACGGCACTCTTTCTAGTATCCAATCTGTAAGTTGATTGAATTCTTCAACAGTATAACCAATTATCGCACCACGTGTTTCTTCCGGGGTTGCTCTATATCCTAGAATAAAATCCTCAGGTGCTTCATCTTTTATAACTTCATACACCACTTCAAAAACTTCGAGTATAAATCTAGCTCTATTTTCTAATGAATCTACACCATATTCATCATGGCGTTTATTCGATACCGTTGAGAAAAACGTCTGTAGCATTAGCTTTTGTGCGGTTGATATTTCTATCCCTGCAAAGCCTGCGCGTATCGCTCTTCTCGTAGCATCTTTGTATTTTTGTTTAATCTCATCTATCATCTCATGAGACAGCTCTTCTACCTCATGTTCAAAGGGAAGGTGCAACTTCAACTTACTTGGACCATAAACCTTATGATTTACCCCGTAGTAATTGGCACCTGCTCCTGAATAAGTCAGTTGCAAAATAGCCTTTGCTCCTGCATCTTGCATAGCGTCCGACATCTTAGTAAGCCCTGGTATACAGCTATCATCATGTGCGCCGAAGCCAAACTCGAACAATTGCCCATCAACATCGACATAAGCCGCCCCTGTTACCTGTAATGGGGCTGACTTAGCTCGTCTTAACGCATAATCTAAGTCTTCTTTTGTGATAATTCCATCTTTTGTAGAAGAATTAGTCGTCATCGGCGACAGCACAAACCTATTTTCTAACTGAACACCATTTGCTAGTTTTATGGGAGTTAATAATTTTTCCATAAACTCACACCTCTTTTACATAGTTTGTAAAACTAGCTTAAGATTAAGTCTACTAATTCTTTCGCTTCTACGTTTCCGAAATAGAATGCTAAATCAATACTTCCTAATGCTTCAAGTAAGTCTTCTTCTTTTACCCTTACTCCGATAAGTTTTTCTTCTACATCGCGTACGTTACCTTTACCGAAGAAGTCTCCGTAGATTTTCGCTTTTGTAATGCGTCCTTCTTCAACTTCTAAACTGAAATCAACTGTTCCGATTGCAAGGTGAGCATCACGGTTGTAGTTATAACGTGGTGATTTTCCGTAGTTCCAATCCCAGTTACGGTATTTTTCATCTGCTAATTTCTCAATTGCAGCCCAGTCTTCATCAGTAAGTTCATATCTTTTCGCATCTTTGATGTCTTCGATTCCCATTAATCCACAGATGATTAAGTTTTTGAATTCATCGATTGTTACGTTTTGGTATTCAGGTTTTAATAGTTCACGCATACCCATTACACGCGCTCTTACCGATTCTATACCTTTTGATTCAATTTTTTTACGGTTTGGTGTTAAGGCATTAACCATCGCTTCATAGTTTACATCTAAAAGTAATGAATATCCTCCGTAGATTTTACCACGTACTAATGTCATCGCAGCTCCACTTACTTTTTTACCACGAGCAGTTAAGTCATTACGCCCTCTTTGTTCTACTTCTGTAGCTCCTAAGCTGTGAAGTACATCTACTGCTGGTTGATAGAATTTTTTGTAGTTTCCGTACACATCAGTATCCCCAGGCATTAAGAAACATACGTTAACAGCACCGTTATCAACGTACACAGCTCCACCACCTGTATCACGACGAACTAGGATAATATCTTTTTCTTTCATATATTCATGGTTTACCTCAGTTTCAGCATTTTGGAATAATCCGATTTCTACTTTTGGTTCACAGTAATATGGGAAGATTACAGTTTCATCGATATCGATGTTGTTAAGTACGTAAACTTGCATCGCCATTACTAGCGCTCCATCTGGTAAATATTTTCCGTTTCTAATTGGTTCTATTAAATACATAATTTATTCTCCTTTATTTATTAATTTTTTTAAATGTATTTTTTAGCTAATATAATTTTATTTAAAGAGTAGTTTGTAACTTTTCTCAGCAATTTTTCTTCAACAACTCTTCAACATCTAGCGTTAACTCTTTACTATTCTGGTTAAACCATAACACCCTTGAAGCTATTCTTTCAGGGAATTGGTATTTCTTCTGATTCATAGTAATCATCAACGCTTTTTGATTTTTATCTAACTCTCTATAAAATGGATATTTTATAAACTGAGGTGTCGTAAATCCTACTCCTATTTCTATAAATAATGTTTTCTTATCACGATTTTTTTCTAAAAATTCATTGTACTTATCTAGATGTTCGAAAAAGATTGAATCTTCTACCATTCCCTTTTCAGCGTTACGTTTATTAACTTCAAGTGGCGCACCACATTCCGGACATAATGGAATAGACCTGTAGTCAACTTCCATATTTTCTTGCTCAACAGCTAATCTACGCATTAAAGCTTCATCTTGATATGTCTTCGCATGGCAATGTTTACTGCACTGCATAAGCCCATACTTCCCTTGAATATGGAAGACCTTATCCATATCGTAACCAGCAACATCGAAGGCATTATCCGCATTTGTCGTAATAATGTGATAATTTTTATCCTTTAGAATGTTTTTTAAGGCTGAGTAACTCGCTCCGACAGGTTGATCAAAGTAATTTAATAAGACAAAACGACTTTGAAATGCCCAATATTCTTGTGAACTAGGAAAATCAAATAGACTCGCCTGTAACATATCTAAAAACTTATATTTTTCCACAAAGTCTTTGAAATTACTCGTAAATCTCTCTCCTATGTAGGTGAATCCATCCGCAGCTGACATTCCTGCTCCTATTCCTATGACTATCGCCTCAGCTTCTTCTATTAACTGCGCTAATTTTTCGGCATTGTTTTCTTCTAACTCTATCGCCTTCCAAGTCATTAATTTTTCCCCTCTTTTTCCATTAGCTCTTTTGCTAAAATCTCAATAATATTTTTTCTTCTTTCTATAGTTGGTACTAAAGGTATACACATAAGTTCTTTTAACTCTAATTCTGTTGCTAAATCTCTAAGTTTTTCTACTACAACATCCTTTGTACCCCAAACTAAACGTGTTCTATTCTTTTCTACTTTTTCTTTATCAATTTCAGCAATTTCATACTCTTTTGCTGTATTTATACTAGGGAATCTATCAAATTCTGTAAATTCTTTCTTACCAAGAAGCCATACATCTAAACAACGTACTAAGTTTTTTGCCTCTTGCTCATCTTCCCCTATCGCAATAAACACGGCAACCACGTCTTGTGGTGTTTTTTGTTGTTCAAGCATCTTTGTACGATAAGTTTGTAAACATCTTTTTGCTGTTTCTATATAGTCTACAGCTTGATTAAAGAATAGACCATATACATAGTTTTGACCTAACTCTGCAGCTAGATTCGCACTTTTCTCACTAGTTGATAGTAGCCACATTGGACAAACCTTTGCTTCTGGTGGTTGCACTAATATTTCATTTCCCGTAAGAAGCTCCAGCAATTTCGTACAACTTTCATTGTATTCATCTCGTGTTATCGGTGTAGTATCCATCAGTTTTTGAACTACTTTAGTTCCAGGATTATTACCTATCCCTAGATTCACCCTATTTGGATACAAAGCACTAAGAAGTTTTATCCATTCGCTAATTTTATATGGTGTATAATGAGGAATCATTATTCCACCTGAACCTATTTGTATTTTTTCTGTATTTTGCAAAAGGTGCAACATAAGTAGTTCTGGGCTACTGCTCGCAAGCGCTGGTACTTGATGATGTTCAGCCATCCAAAAACGACTATAACCTAGTTTTTCAGCTAAACGAGCTAATTCTGTACTCTCTTCTATAGCTTCTAATGCAGTTTTCCCTTCATCCACAATAGCATAATCTAAAATACTAAGTTTCATAGTATTATCCTCTTATATTTTATCTTATTTTATATAACTTCAAATATCTATTTTCTTCTTTTTAGTATTTTATTTCACACTCTTCAATTTATTTTTACCTTTTTATATACTTAATAATCTGATATAATAAATTATAAGAAAACCTTTTCTGAAATTACGAACTTATTATATCATATTTTCAGCAAAAGTACACATACCTAGCACCACTACTTTAAATTTTTTATAAAAAAATTATGGTAACTTAATCTACTGAATCTACCTTTAATTTACATAATTTTAGATAATATCAGCAGTTTATTTTCTATATTATTTTTTATTGTTGTACATTTTCTGGTATAGTTGTATGTTATTTACATTACTTAAAGAGGTATTTTTTATGGAATCAAAATTATTAACACCTGTTAAATTGGCTAATGGAATAGAACTTGAGAATCGCTTTGTCCTTTCTCCGATGACTACAAACTCATCTACCGCAGAGGGCTTCATTACAGAAGAAGATCTTCTTTACGCTAAAAGACGAAAAAATACAGCCCCCTTACAAATTACCGGTGCAGCCTATATAAATCTTGAAGGACAACTTTTTGAATATGGTTTTAGCGTTCATGATGATGCATGTATTCCAGGTTTAACAAAAATGGCGAAAGCTATGCAGTCTGGTGGAGCAAAAGCTATCTTACAACTCACTCACGCAGGCCGTTTCGCTAATCACTATGTTACTACTAACAAATGTGCAGTTGGTCCTAGTTATATGAAACTAAACTCACCTGTAGAACACATCGTTCATCCTCTGTCTATAGAAGATATACAAAAAATAAAAGAAGATTATAAACGTGCAGCAAGTCGTGCTATCGCAGCTGGTTTTGATGGTATCGAAATATCTAGTGCTCAACGTCTTTTACTACAAACATTCTTTTCTACCTTCTCAAACGAACGCCACGATGAATACGGAGTAGATACACTAGAAAATCGCTCACGTTTTATCCTTGAAGTTTTTGAAGAAGTTTACGAAGTAATAAAAAAAGAAGCTCCGGCAGATTTTATCTTCGGTTATCGTGCAACCCCTGAAGAAACTCGTGGTGAAGAAGTTGGTTATACTGTAGAAGAATTTAATCAACTTACCGACTGGTTATTAGAAAGAGTTCCACTATCATACATGGCAATCGCAAGCTGGGGACAAAATATTTATCTAAATACAGTACGAGCAGAAGGCCCACATCATGGAAGACTTATTAACGAAGTAGTCTATGAACACTTAAATGGAAGAATACCATTAATCGCATCAGGTGGTATCAACACTGTAGAAAAATGCGAAGCTGCAATTTTACATGCTGATATGATTGGTTTATCTTCTCCTTTTGTCGCAGAGCCAGATTTTGTTGAAAAACTAAAATCAAATCATATGGAAGATATAAATCTAAATGTTGGAGTTGAAGATATAGATCGCTTAGCTATTCCAAAAGCTGCATTTAAAGACATCGTTCTTATGATGGATTACGGACGTTCACTCCCGCAACACACTAGGGATGAATTTAGAAAATTAGAAGAAAATTATTAAATTATATAAGTTAGAAGAATCTCAGAGATTAAGATTTTAAAACTCTTGTTTTGGGGTTCTTTTTTTTTATTAACATCACTATGTGTTGTAATAATTCTGTAGTCTTCTATATAATTTCACTAAAATACATAAGTTTTCTAGTATTCTTTTTTTATTACTTTTTACAAAAATACTATTTAAACGTTAAAAATTAAAGATTATCATTTACATAACCTTTGTAACATAAATTTAATATTTTAATTTTTTAAATAATTATCTATCTTTATTAAGTATTATATTTATATTTTTATCAATATAATCAGTAGTTTAAACTACTGTAATAATACGTTTATATTTTGTCTTCCATTTATATATGTTTATTTCTCTATATAATTATATTTGTTTTGTAATTCTTAGTTTTCTTGTTTACTATACAATTATAAAATTGCATAAGTTTCCAAAACTCTTGTTTTAACGTTTTCCTTTTAGTATAATAAGAATTACCAATACACTAATTGTCTCATTATGTCTTTTTTTAGGTGAAATCAAACATTTTGAGAACATAGTCATTATTATTTTTTAGAAAAAGGGGAATTATTTTTATGATAACAAAAAGAAAATATTCATTACGTAAATTTAAGGTTGGTGTAGCCTCTGTTCTTGTTGGTATCGGTGTTGCGACTACTGGAGCTGCTGTAGCTCACGCTGCTGAAACAGATACAGTAGCTACTGTACCTGCCGATGGAAGTACAAACACGACACAACCTGCTGGAGAAACAGGAACTACAAACACAGCTGCTGAAACTCCTAAATCAGAAGTTACAAGTCCAGAAATTAAACAAGCTGAAGCTGACGCTAAAGCTAAAGAAGCTAAAGTTACTGAAGCTCAAGCAAAAGTAGACACAACTACTACTGCAGCTAACGAAGCAAACACTAAACTAGAAGCTGAGACAAAAGAAGCTGCTGACGCTAATGCTGCAAAAACTAAAGCTGAAGAAGCTAAAAAAACTGCAGATGATGAATTAGCAGCTGCTAAACAAAAAGCTGCTGAAGCTGACGCTAAAGCTAAAGAAGAAGCTAAAAAAGAAGAAGACGCTAAAAAAGAAGAAGCAGATTCTAAAGACGCTTTATCAAAAGCTTTAGATCAATTAGAAAAAGATATCGATGCTGATACTAAGATTACAAATAAAGAAGAAGCTAAAAAAGCATTAGGTAAAGAAGATATTTTAGCTGCCGTTGAATCTGGTGATTTAAAAGCTAGTGATGTTCTTACTGAATTAGCAGATGATAACGAAAAAGCTGAAGCTAATAAAGAAACTGAGAAAAAATTAAGAAATAAAGACCAAGCTAATGAAGCTAACGTTGCAGCAACTCCAGCTGAAGAAGCTAAAACTAAAGATCAACTTCCAAAAGATATTAAAGCTGGAATTGATAAAGCTGAAAAAGAAGATGCTGCTCGTCCTGCATCAGAAAAACTTCAAGATAAAGCTGATGATTTAGGTGACGAAATCGATGCTCTTAAAAAAGATACTGAAGCATTAAAAGCTGAAGAAGATAAAAAAGCTGAAACTCTTAAAAAACAAGAAGATACATTAAAAGAAGCTAAAGAAGCTCTTCAATCTGCTAAAGATAATGGATTTGGTGAAGATATCACAGCACCACTAGAAAAAGCTGTAACTGCGATTACAAAAGAACGCGATGCTGCTCAAAATGCTTTCGATAAAGCTGCTTCAGATACTCAAACTTACGCAGAAGAACTAAATAAACTTACTGACGAGTACAACAAAACTTTAGAAGAAGTGAAAGCCGCTAAAGAAAAAGAAGCTAACGAACCAGCTAAACCAAAAGAAGAAGAACCAGCTAAACCAGCTGAAAAAACAGAAGCTGAAAAAGCTGCTGAAGCTAAGGCTGAAGCTGATAAAAAAGTTGCTGAATTAGAGAAAAAAGTTGCTGAATTAGAGAAAAAAGTTGCTGAAGAAGCTAAAAAAGTTGAAGAAGCTACAGCTAAAGCTGAAAAAGAAGCTGCTGACGTAACTGCTGCTCAAACTAAAAAAGATGAAGCTGATAAAGCTAAAGCTGATGCAGAAACTGAATTAGCTAAAGCTAAAGAAGAAGCTGAAAAAGCAAAAGCTAAAGTTGAAGAACTTAAAAAAGAAGAAAAAGATAACTTAGAAGCTCTTAAAGCTGCTTTAGAACAACTTGAAAAAGATGCAGAAGCTGAAATTAACAAAAATGCTAAAATCACTGACAAAGCTAAAGCTATCGAAGAAGCTAAAGCTGCAATTGGTAAAGACGCTTTACTAAAAGCTATCCAAGATGGTGTTATCACTGCTACACAAGCTGCTAAAGAATTAGAAGATCAAAATACGACTGCTGAAGCTACTAAAGATCAAGATCCTCAAGCAGACGAAATCGGTGCTACAAAACAAGAAGGTAAACCTTTATCTGAGCTTCCAGCTGCTGATAAAGAAAAATTAGATGCTGCTTATAACAAAGAAGCTTCTAAACCAATCGTTAAAAAACTTCAAGATATCGCTGATGATATAGCTGAAAAAATCGAAAAATTAACTAAAGTAGCTGATAAAGACAAAGCTGATGCTACTGAAAAAGCTAAAGCAGTAGAAGAAAAAACTGCTGCATTAGATAAACAAAAAGAAACTTTAGACAAAGCTAAAGCAGCGTTTGAAACAGCTAAGAAAAACCAAGCTGATCAAGCTATTCAAGATGGATTACAAGATGCTGTTACTAAATTAGAAGCTTCTGTTGCTTCTGCTAAAACTGCTGCTGATGAAGCTCAAGCTAAATTCGACGAAGTTAACGAAGTAGTAAAAGCATACAAAGCTGCAATCGATGAGCTAACTGACGATTACAACGCAACTTTAGGTTATATCGAAAACTTAAAAGAAGTTCCTAAAGATGAAGCATCTAAAGACTTCGCAGGTGGAGTAAATGATGATGAAGCACCTACTGGCGACGCTAAACAACCTGATGAGGTTCCAACTGTTCCTAATGCTCCTGAATTCAATGGTGGGGTAAATCCTGCTGATGCTCCAACAGCTGAAGAAAAACCTGAATTCAATGGTGGGGTTAACGCTGTTGAAGCTGCTGTTAATGAAGTTCCTGAATACACTGGTGGTGTAAATGATGATAACGCTCCTTCTGAACCAAACAAACCTGAATTCAACGGTGGCGTAAATGATACAACACCTCCTACTGAACCTAACAAACCTGAAGGAGACGCTCCAAAACCAACTAAACCTGAAGCTTCAAATGGTGATGCACTTGTACAACCTGCACTACCTGAGTTCGGTACAAACAACCCTGAAATCAAAAAAGTCTTAGATGAAATTGCTAAAGTAAAAGAACAAATCAAAGACGGTGAAGAAAACGGTGCTGAAGATTATTACCTTGGAGGATTAAAATCTCGTTTAGAAGATTTAGAAGAAGCTTTCAATATCTTATCTCAAAATCTTCCAGCTGTTAATGACGTTCCAGAATATACAGGACCTACAACTTTAGAAACTCAACCAAACACTCAACCTCAGCCAATTCCTAATAACGATCAAAGCGGAGCTGGACAACAAGGTGGTGGAGCTGCTGGTGAAGTAGTAGATCCTAGTCAAAACCTTGGATCAGTTACTGGAGCTGCAGCTGCCCAAAACATAGATTTTGGTCAAACACCTGCTGTTACTCAATTATCTACAAAACCTGAAGAAGCTAAACCTGCAAAAGCTAAATCTGAAGAATTAGCAAGCACTGGTATGAATTCTTCTAGCACTACTGCATTAGGATTAAGCTTAATCGGGCTTATCGGACTTGCTGTAAGACGTAAACTTTCTAAATAGTCAATTAGTGTATAAAAAACTTTAAAGAGTATGGATTTTCCATACTCTTTTTCTTTTGGTAAAAATAATAAAATGGATCCCACTCGATAAAATTGATTTCTCCGAAATCATAATTTTCGAATCTCTTCCGCTTCCTTTTTCTTTCGTTAAATATAAAAAATAGCATAATAGTTATTTACTACTACGCTATTTTTTATATCAAAACCCTTATTGTCTAATCTTTCTTAGTTCTTGTAAGTCTTGCTACAAAACCAGTTAATAACAACATTAACATTCCTAAAACTATAGTTTCTGTTTGTTCCATTCCTGTATTCGGTAACTTAGAGTTTTCTTTTTTATGAACTTCTGGTGTTGGTTTAATTTCACCTTTGTGCACCTCTGGTACTTTTGGTTTTTCCGAAACTTCTTTCTTAGGAACTTCTGGTACTCGTGGCTGTTCTATTTTTGGTACATTCGGTTTTTTAGGAGTTTCTTTTGGAACTTCCGGTGTTTTTGGTTTCTCTTTCGGAACTTCTGGAGTCTTAGGTGTTTCTTTTGGTTTCTCTGGAGTCTTAGGTACTTCTTTTGGAACTTCCGGTGTTTTTGGTTTCTCTTTTGGAACTTCTGGAGTCTTAGGTGTTTCTTTTGGTTTCTCTGGCACTTTTGGTTTTTCCACTTTTTTATAAACAACCTTAGTATCCTTAGCTAAATCTTTTGGTACAACACTTTTTACTGTTGGTGTATAGCCTTTTAACTCTGGTACTGGTGTTTCCATTGCTTTTGTCGGATCTTTTAAGTCATTTAGATAGTCTGGCGTTGGGGCTTTCTCTATTAGATTACCTTTTTCATCTACAGGTACTATTTTTCCTAAATGTTTATACGTTACTGTATCTGTTACTTCTGGTTTTTCTGGTGTAACTTCTTTTCCGCCTGCTTGTTTTTTATCTGCGAAATATTTTTCCACTACTGGGACATCTACACTACTATATGCATGTGTTTTTTCTTTCCAAGTAGTTTCTTTTGTTTCATCATTATATTCACCTAAAAATTTGTAACCATCTTGGATGTTTGTTTTTGGTTCTTTTCCTTCTGCTCCAACAAATTCCACTACTTGTTTTGTTGCTTTTTCTACATCATTTATATATTTTTCTACATCAAAAACAAGATTGTGCCCTGGAGCAAATTTATCAGCTTCAATGTTTATATTAGGGTCTACAGCTAATTTTCCATCTACTTCTTGAAGTTTAATTTTTATTCCAACTTCTTCTGATACGTAAGGTTTTTCCAAAAACTTTTGAACTACTATTTCTCTAGTTTCTACTCTATCTAATCCTTTATTTACAAATCTATAACCTTTTGGTAATTCTGGTAATGTTGTTAATCCAGCCCTTGTAGGATCGTTATTATCATTTTCGTAAATTTTTTCTGCAACTATTTCTTTAGTTTTTACATCACGGTATTTTATTTCACCTAATTCTACTAAATCTATATCAACTTCTTTTTCTACTTCATCCGGTGTCGCGGCGACTTTTGGAGCTTCTTTTTCTAATGCAAAGTACCCTGGAGTTACTGGTGTTGGAACTCTTGAAAGATCTCCTTTATCTACCACCGCATTATTTTTATCTACTACTTTATCAACGCCATCTGGATTTCCACCCTCAGGTACGCCTGATACTATTGGTGGTACACTTTCATTATTGGCATATACTCTATCATCTGAGTTTGCACCAGCTAAAATAAATAAACCTATTATGACTGATACAACACCTACACTATACTTTCTTATTAAAAATTTATTATTTGTCTTCATTTATTTCCCCCCCTATAAGTTACACCTATCGTGTAACTACTTTCATAGTTTTAGTATACACCTAGTAAAAATAATTGTCAATTTAATGTTCAAAAATAATTATACTTCCACCTTTATCTCCTCTTTGTTTAAATAGTTAACTAACCTCAAAGAGATTAACAGTTTATTTATGTAAACAATATTTTTTTATTAATATATATTGTAAACTTAATATATCTCTTATTATCAAAAACAATAAAAAATCAGGCTCTTCATAAGTAATGTAATTCTATTTTACATTTTCTTACTCTAAGTCTGATTTTTATTATTGAATTCTTGTTAATCTTTTTACTTTAGTTTGTACTACATTTAACGGTACCGCTTCTTTCGTTATAACACTAGTGTCTAATCCGAACCATTTCTCTGGAGTTACCGTTATTTTTTTCAGTTTTAATCTTAATCCCATAATGAAGTTATCAAATGATGATAAACCATTACTATTACCTAGTACTTCTTCTATCAGTACAAATCTAAAGTCTCCGACCGTCTCAGCTTTTCCTCTTAAGTTGTACTTAGTAGGTTGTAGTTCTAATTCTTTATTCATCAACAAATCATCTATTACTTGATGCATGAACATATTTACCCTTTGGTGTTCTCTAAACCCTAAGTTAAAAGTGATTTTAAGTATTTTCTTATCACTAAATTTTGTAACCTTATACTCTCGTTTATAAGGTTTATCTATAACGTTAATATGTACGAAAAAGTAGACATTCGCTCTTTTCGGTTGTTTGTTTAATATAGAATACAATACTGCATAATCTACATCTTCTTCTCTTTTCGCACCTGTTAAATATACTAAGTTTGTTGCATATTTTGGTACACTTTTATCCATACTTAACTGAAGTAATTGTTTCGTATAATTTTTCACAGTTAAATATTGACTTTCTCTCTCTTTTATCTCTGTTCCTCTATACCAAATAAACATAATTATAAATATTAGTAATGCTATGAATACTGTAATGTACCCACCATTTACAAATTTTAAACTATTCGCATATAAGAAGAATAATTCTTCTATTCCGAAAAATATTAAGAAGATTACAGCAAAGAGTTTTTTACTTTTTACTTTATACAAGTAAATACTTAATAATAATGTAGTCACAAACATTGTTATACTAATACTTAAACCATACGCTGCTTCCATATTACTACTTGTTCTAAAGAATATTACTACACAGCTACTGCAGATAAAGAGTATTATATTAACCGCAGATACATAAACCTGTCCTTTTAATTCTGTTGGATATTTTATTATTAATTTTGGGAATAGGTTTAATTTTATCGCCTCTGAAATTAATGTGAAAGACCCTGTTATTAAACTTTGACTCGCTATTATCGCAGCTAATGTTGCTAGTATTACTTGAAATACTACAAAACTTTCTGGAACTATCGCAAAGAATGGATTTTTTTCTGAACTGTAATTTGTCGATAATAAATATGCTGCTTGACCGAAATAATTCGCAAGTAAGCATACTTTAACCACAAACCAAGCCATTCTAACATTTTTTCTTCCACAGTGACCTAAGTCCACATATAAATCCTCAGCCCCTGATACACATAAAAATACCGCCCCTAATAAGACGAATACTCCTGGATATGTAATTAATAGATTAAGCGCATATTTTGGATTGATAGCTTTTAATATTTCTGGTCTAGTACCTATTGATTTTACACCCCAGAAAAATAAAGATAAAAACCATAAACTCATTATAGGACCAAATAGCGATCCTATCTTTTTCGTTCCAAATCTTTGAAATGAAAAGATAAAGATAAAAATCATCAACACTAAAATTATTACATCATTTGTGTTTATAGCTGGAATTATATCATGCAATCCCTCAACTGCCGATGTCACTGTAATTGCTGGTGTTATTATTCCATCCGCAAGAAGTGTAGCTCCGCCTATCATCGCTAAGAGAACAACTCCTCGTTTAGTTCTATTTTTTATTAAAGCAAATAATGAGAATACTCCACCTTCACCATTGTTATCAGCCTTTAATGCGATTAATACATATTTTGTCGTCGTTTGTAAAGTCATTACCCAAAATATTAAACTAACGAATCCTAATACGAGATTTTCACTCATCATAGCGTCACTACTACGGACGAATGATTTCATAACATAAAGCACGGAGGTTCCTATATCCCCAAATATTATTCCAATAGTTATTATTACACCAAGAAAAGTCAATCTTGATTTATCCATTTTTATACCCTCTTATAAAATAATTGAAATTATATCACTTCTATAAAATAAGTAATATAATTCTCACATACTATTATATTCCTCTTACGAAGAAAGTCAATAGTAAGTATCTTATATAATTAATTTTAATGAAATGTCGAAATCATGTATACACTACCTTTTTCCTCTTTCATATCAATATAACACCTTAAATTATTTAATTTAAACAACACCCACTCATTATCCTATAAAAAATATCAAAAATACCTTTAAATTAATTTTGAAAACTTTTACTTTAACACTTTACAAACCTATTTAAAAAGTGTTAAAATTAAGTTAACAAAATTTAACACATTAAATTTAAAAGATAGATTTTTATGTATAAAGGGGTGCTATTATGTTAATAAAAAGTAAAAAAGTTTGGTCAAGCGGACAATTTCTTCCTCTTATTTTAGAAATAGAAGATAAAAAAATAACTGCCGTTTATGACTATGATGCATTCGATAAAGTAGATTATGATTTTGGAACTAACCGTATTTTGCCTGGATTTATAGATGTTCATACACATGGTGCGTACGGTTATGATACTAATGATGTTAATGAAGATGGACTACGTAATTGGACAAAAAATATCGTTTCTGAAGGTGTAACATCATTCTTACCTACTACAATTACACAAACTGAAGAAGTTCTTCTAAAAGCTGTCGCTAATGTTGCGAAAGTATACGAAGAAGGTTATGAAGGAGCTGAAATCTTAGGTATTCACTTCGAAGGTCCTTATCTTGATGTAGAAAAACGTGGGGCTCAACCGTTAAGTTGTATTCAAACACCGAGTGTTGAACAATTTAAAAAATTCCAAGCAGCTAGTAAAAACTTAATTAAACTTATCACTATCGCTTGTGAAAAAGATGTTGATTATAAACTTACTAAATATTTAGTAAGCCAAGGTATTTGTGTAAGTTTAGGTCACTCAGCTTGTAACTATAAAGAAAGTTATCTTGCATTTGCTAATGGTGCATCATCTCAAACTCACGTTTATAACGGTATGGTTGGTTTCCATCACCGCGATGGTGGCCAAGTAGGGTTTGCTCTACGCGCTCGCGATGCATATGGAGAGATTATTTGCGACGGTATTCACTCTACTACAGATGCACTTAACACATACTTCACAGCAAAAGGGCGTGACCATGGAATTATGATTACAGACTCACTTTGTGCAAAAGGTTGTGGTCGTGGTTCTTACATCTTCGGAGGAGAAAATATGGAAATATATGAAGATGGTAGTGCTCACCGTGACGATGGTCGTCTGGCAGGTTCTACACTTAGAGTTATCGATGGTCTACGCGTCTTAATAGAAGATGCTTTAGTTCCTGTAGATGCAGCAATTAACTCTTGTACAAAAAACCCTGCTGAAATGTTAGGTTTTGCCGATCGTAAAGGTAAAATTAAAGTGGGTTACGACGCTGACCTTGTTGTTATCAGTCCTGAATACGAAGTACTAACAACATTTGCACGTGGTAAAGAAGTTTATAAAAAAGAAGATTAATAAATAAGGAGTAATAATATGAAATACTTAGTTTTTAATTCTAAAAAAGAAGCTTCACAAGAAGCATATAAAATTATTAAAAGTTTAATAGATGACAATTCAACATTAGGGCTTGCAACCGGATCAACTCCAACAGATTTATACGAAGAGATGATCGCTGATTATAAAGCTGGCAACTTCAGCTATAAAAATATTAAATCTTATAACTTAGATGAGTATGTTGGAATTAGCTATGATCACCCTGAAAGTTATCATAAATTCATGGACACTAATTTATTCGATCATGTTGATATAAATAAAGAAAATACACACGTTCCTGATGCTAGTGCTGAAGACTTAGAAAAAGCTCTTAAATCATATCAAGAAGAGCTTAATAACACACAAATCGATGTTCAAATCCTTGGTGTTGGATCTAATGGACACATTGGTTTTAATGAACCTGGAACTTCATTTGAAGCTGGAGTGCACGTTGTTGATTTAAAACAAGAAACAATCGAAGCAAACTCTAGATTCTTTAATAATGATATTAACCTAGTACCAAAACAAGCTGTAACAATGGGGATTAAAGATATTATGCGCGCAAAACATATTATCTTATTAGCATTTGGAAAAGCAAAACAACAAGCGATAAAAAGTTTAATAGAAGGTGAAGAAATAACTGAAAATATTCCTTGTACCGTTCTAAAAAATCACCCTAGTGTTTATATACTAGTAGATAAAGAAGCAGACTTTAAATAATTAATAAAGTGGGAGTGACTCTCGACTAACCCTTCATACTAAGTCGAATCCTCCCACTAAAATAAATATATCGATGTAAGCGTTTGATTTTAAATTTTAAAATAGGGAGGTACAATAAATGAGTACACAACTAAAATGGACAAATATAGCTACCGTAGCAGCTCAAAAAGGCTACGAAAATAACATAGGTACAGCAGGATTAGTTAAAGGTGTTATCGGAAATAAATTAATTTTCGGTGGCGGTGCTAACTTTCCAGGTGGACTTCCTGTAGATGGAGGTGTTAAAGTAAATCATAAAGATGTATATCTATATGAAGAAACGCCTGAAGGAGTAACACTACTAGATCAAATTCAATTCGACTATCCTTTAGCATATGGACCAAGCGCAGTATATAACGATACTTTATACTATATTGCAAATAAATCTGAAACATCATCAGAAATTTTAGCATTCACTGTTGTTGATAATAAATTAAAAGTTGAAGTAGTCGACACTCTTCCACTTACTGTAGAAAATGTTATCGTTAAAGTTCATGATAATAAGCTATACTTTGGTATCGGATCTATTAACGGATCTAATAACAATGAACTTTATGCATATGATTTAGCAACTAAGAAATTTGAAGTATTCTCAGAATTTCCTGGGAAATTACGTAATCAAGCTGTAAGCTACGTATACAACAATGAACTTTATGTATATGGTGGTGGTTCTAGTGAAACTTATAACGATGGATATAAAGTTAACTTAGAAACTAAAGAATGGACTCAACTAGCTGATGTAGTAATCGATAATGAAGAAGTATCTCTATTAGGTGCTGATTGGGCACCATTAAACGACCATGAACTTCTAGTAATAGGTGGTTTCAATAAAGATGTTTGGAAAGATGCAGTATTTAACTTAACGACATTACAAGGTGAAGATCACGCAAAATACCGTGATGCATACTTCAGACGTCCTGTAAGCGACTATAAATGGAATAAAAAAGAATTAGTATACAACTTGAATGAAAACCAATGGTACCAATTAGGAGAAATTCCTTTTGAGGCACCTTGTGGACATGCTTTATTAGCTACAGATAATTACATATATTCTATTATGGGTGAGATTAAACCAGCAGAGAGAAAACCATATATTCATAGAACTAAAAAATAATAATAACTAAAGATACCCTATTTAAAATGTAGGGTATCTTTAATAATTTGTAAAATCACTCATATTTGAATTCTTTATTAAGAAAATAAAAAAAAGAACCTTCCAAAAGGAAAGCTCTCACTGTTGCCTGGCAACGTTCTAGTCTCACAGGGCGTAAGCCCAACTACATTCGACGCTAAAGAGCTTAACTTCTGTGTTCGGTATGGGTACAGGTGTGTCCTCTTCGCTATCGCCACCAGACGAAAACTTCATATACATATTATATCATCTTTTTTCTTTTTGTCAACAGTTACTTCTAAAGAACTTTCACTTGATTAAGTCCTCGACCTATTAGTATTAGTCAGCTGAACACGTTACCGTGCTTACACTCCTAACCTATTCTCCTTGTCGTCTTCAAGGGGTCTTAATATCCGTGGGAAATCTCATCTCGAGGGGGGCTTCATGCTTAGATGCTTTCAGCTCTTATCCCTTCCGTATTTAGCTACCCAGCTATGCCACTGGCGTGACAACTGGTACACCATTGATACGTCCATCCCGGTCCTCTCGTACTAAGGACAGCTCCTCTCAAATTTCCTACGCCCACGACGGATAGGGACCGAACTGTCTCACGACGTTCTGAACCCAGCTCGCGTACCGCTTTAATGGGCGAACAGCCCAACCCTTGGGACCGACTACAGCCCCAGGATGCGATGAGCCGACATCGAGGTGCCAAACCTCCCCGTCGATGTGGACTCTTGGGGGAGATAAGCCTGTTATCCCCAGGGTAGCTTTTATCCGTTGAGCGATGGCCCTTCCATGCGGAACCACCGGATCACTAAGTCCTGCTTTCGCACCTGCTCGACTTGTATGTCTCACAGTCAAGCTCCCTTGTGCCTTTACACTCTGCAAATGATTTCCAACCATTCTGAGGGAACCTTTGAACGCCTCCGTTACTCTTTGGGAGGCGACCGCCCCAGTCAAACTGCCCACCTGACACTGTCTCCCGGTTTTCTATGCCGAGGGTTAGAATTTCAATACAGCAAGGGTAGTATCCCAACAACGCCTCCTCATACACTGGCGTGCATGATTCCTAGGCTCCTACCTATCCTGTACATACTGCATCAAAATTCAATATCAAGCTACAGTAAAGCTCCATGGGGTCTTTCCGTCCTGTCGCGGGTAACCTGCATCTTCACAGGTACTATGATTTCACCGAGTCCATCGTTGAGACAGTGCCCAAATCGTTACGCCTTTCGTGCGGGTCGGAACTTACCCGACAAGGAATTTCGCTACCTTAGGACCGTTATAGTTACGGCCGCCGTTTACTGGGGCTTCAATTCATACCTTCGCTTGCGCTAAGCACTCCTCTTAACCTTCCAGCACCGGGCAGGCGTCAGCCCCTATACTTCACCTTACGGTTTTGCAGAGACCTGTGTTTTTGTTAAACAGTCGCTTGGGCCTATTCACTGCGGCCTACTCTCGTAGGCACCCCTTCTCCCGAAGTTACGGGGTCATTTTGCCGAGTTCCTTAACGATGGTTCTCTCGCTCACCTTAGAATTCTCTTCCCAACTACCTGTGTCGGTTTGCGGTACGGGCACCTCTTATCTCGATAGCGGCTTTTCTTGAGAGTTTGGCTTCATTGACTTCGCTACTTTGTTTCGCTCCCCATCACACTTCAGTCTTATGAGCAGCGGATTTGCCTACTACTCAACCTTTGTGCTTAGACGTCCTATTCCATCAGGACGATCAATTAGCCTCCTCTGTCCCCACTTCTCTCAAACGATATTTGGTGGTACAGGAATTTCTACCTGTTGTCCATCGGCTTCACCATTCGGCTTCACCTTAGGTCCCGACTTACCCAGAGCGGACGAGCCTTCCTCTGGAAACCTTAGTCATTCGGTGGATAGGATTCTCACCTATCTTTCGCTACTCACACCGGCATTCTCACTTCTAACCTCTCCACCTCGCCTTACAGCTCGGCTTCTACGATGTTAGAACGCTCTCCTACCATATAACATTAGTTATATCCGCAGCTTCGGTTGTATGTTTAGCCCCGGTACATTTTCGGCGCGATGTCACTCGACCAGTGAGCTATTACGCACTCTTTAAATGGTGGCTGCTTCTAAGCCAACATCCTGGTTGTCTGTGCATCATCACATCCTTTTCCACTTAACATACAATTTGGGACCTTAGCTGGCGGTCTGGGCTGTTTCCCTTTCGACTACGAACCTTATCACCCGCAGTCTGACTCCCGTTGATATTTATCTGGCATTCGGAGTTTGTCTGAATTCGGTAACCCGGGATGGGCCCCTAGTCCAAACAGTGCTCTACCTCCAGTAAACTCACAACGAGGCTAGCCCTAAAGCTATTTCGGAGAGAACCAGCTATTTCCAAGTTCGATTGGAATTTCTCCGCTACCCACAGCTCATCCAAACACTTTTCAACGTGTCCTGGTTCGGTCCTCCATTCAGTGTTACCTAAACTTCAACCTGGCCATGGGTAGATCACTTGGTTTCGGGTCTACTCCATCATACTATTTCGCCCTATTAAGACTCGCTTTCGCTTCGGCTCCATGTCTTCCACTTAACCTCGCATGATAAAGTAACTCGCCGGTTCATTCTACAAAAGGCACGCCATCACCCTCAAGGGGCTCTGACTACTTGTAAGCACACGGTTTCAGGTTCTCTTTCACTCCCCTCCCGGGGTTCTTTTCACCTTTCCCTCACGGTACTGGTTCACTATCGGTCACTAGGTAGTATTTAGCCTTACCAGATGGTCCTGGT
>QFCH01001380.1_pt1:112500-170011 | contig 170011 bp, 87 predicted proteins | sample 5346071 | NCBI WGS metagenome assembly QFCH01 (sample SAMN09062255, study PRJNA434731) | Human gut metagenome, whole genome shotgun sequencing project. | isolation source: stool timepoint B chromium assembly | host: Homo sapiens | collected 2015
TTCAAAATAATGGAGCGGGTGATGAGAATCGAACTCACAACATCAGTTTGGAAGACTGAGGTTTTACCACTAAACTACACCCGCATTATTTAATTTCTTTTTAAATGTTTGTTCAACACTTAAATTATTTTATCATTTTTAGAAGTTTTTGTCAAGAACTTTTTTTTATTTTTTTAAAAAGTTTTTTGAGAACTTCTTGTCGTTTTAAGACTTATTAATAATATCATTTCTTTTGTTTTTTGTCAAGAGTTTTTTTGAAAATTCTTAACATTTAATATTTTGAAATGTTTTATTGTTCGGCTTCTCTATCAGAAGACTTTTATTATTCTATCATCAGTTTTATATTATGTCAATAGAAAATGAAAAAAAAGTTTAGAAAATTTCATTTTTTCTCTTTCTAAACTTTTTCTTCTATAAGATATATTTTTTTATTTATTTTGTAGTTTGTCTATGAACTATTCTATAAGGTAGATTCATTTCATTTTCTTTTACATTAAATTCTTCTAATTCTACCTCATCTATTTCTTCACCCTTACGTTTTGCTTTTTCAATATCAATTATTTTTGTTAGTACACGCATTGATACTGCACCGATATCAAAGATTGGTTGGAATACTGAAGAAATTTTCGGTCTTGTCATGTTTATTAGTTTTGTGTTTTCTAATGAAAGGATTTGTAAATCACCTGGAATACTAACTCCTAAATCTAGTGCTTGTTGCATTATAGCTAGTGCTACTTCATCAAACATAGTAATTACTACTTCTGAATCGATATTACTTAATGCTTTATACAGTTTATTACTTTCTTTATATGTTCTATATCCATCAATTATGTTTTGTGGTTTGAATTCTACTTTTTCTGAAGCAAGAGCATTTTTATATCCTTTTATCAGTCTTTGAGTTTTTTGGCTTTCATATTTATCTATTACTAATGAAATATTTTTAGATCCTTTTGCTAAAAATTCTTTCGTTACATCATATGCCGCTTTTTCATAATCAATATTTACTGCATAGAAATCAGAATCTGTTCCTAGGTTTCCTGCTAATACTACTGGTATTTGAATATCTTGCAAGTAATTTTTTGAACTATCTGATAGTGAATGACCTAAGTAAATAATTCCATCTACTTGTTTACTTACAAATGAGGCGAAGATATTTTTTTCAATTTCATTATCATCACATGAGTTTGCTAAAATAATGTTATATTTATACATATTAGCTACTGATTCAATACCACTAACTATTTCCGCTGAAGATAAGTCTGCTATATCTGGTAATACTATACCAATAGTTGTTGTTTTTTTACTAGCAAGTCCTCTGGCAACAGCGTTAGGTGTATATCTTAATTTTTTGATAACCTCTTGTACACGTAGTCTTGTATCTTCTTTTACGTTTGGATTATTATTAACAACCCTAGAAACTGTCGCCATCGATACTTTTGCTTCTTTTGCTACGTCATATATCGTTATTGTCATAGTTTTTCTCCTCTACTTTTTTACTTTAAATTTTTTTGATAACTTTAAAAACCTTTTCATCCTTATATATTGTACCAAATTTTTTTCTATAAGTCTAGTATTTGAAAATAATTTTTTCTATATTTTTTTATTTTCAAAAAACGTTTACTTCCCTTTAATATTAATATTCATTTTATTGAAATAATATAAAAAAGAAGAGTTAAATTCTCCTTAAAAATTTAAGATTAGAATTTAACTCTCCTATAATTTTCTTTAAATTATGCTTCTAAAGATGCGTATGCTTTTTCTAAAGTTTCTTTTAATACTTTAGCAGAGTGTTGCATTTTAGCTGTTTCTTCTTCAGTTAAGTCTAATTCTACTACTTCACGAACACCTTCGCGTCCAACGATAGCTGGAGTTCCGATATATAATCCGTCGATTCCGTAGTGTCCATCACAGTATCCACTTACTGCAAGCTCAACGTTTTCGTCACGTAAGATAGCTTTAACGATTGTGAATAATGCAAGTCCGATTGCGTAATAAGTAGCACGTTTACGGTTAATTACTTCGTATGCAGCACGCATAACTTTTTCTTCTACATCAGCGAAGTCTTCTTTAGTGTATTTAGAAGTTTCTAAGAATCTGTCGAATTGTTTTCCGTAAACATTTACGTTACTCCATGCAGCAAGTTGAGTGTCTCCGTGTTCCCCAATGATATATCCACGAACACTGCTTGGTGCTAATCCTAATTTGTCTCCTAAGATGTAACGGAATCTTGAAGAGTCAAGAGTTGTACCAGATCCAACGATTCTGTTTCTTGGGAATCCAGTGAATTTTTGTAAAGCGTTAGTTAATACGTCTACTGGGTTAGATGCAATAACGATAACTCCATCGAATCCAGAAGCAACGATTTGGTCTGACATATCTTTAACAACTTTAATGTTTTTGTCAACTAGGTCAAGACGAGTTTCACCTGGTTTTTGTGGAAGACCTCCAGCGATTACGATAACGTCTGCATCAGCACATTGTTCATATCCACCTGAAGTTACTTTAATAGGTGGTACTAAAGCTCCACCGTGGTTAAGGTCCATTGCTTCACCTTCAGCTTTTTCAGCGAAGAAGTCGATTAATCCAAGTTCTTCACAAAGTCCACTTGAATATAATTGATAAGCAAAGCTCATCCCTACCATTCCTGCTCCTATTAAAACAACTTTTCTATTTTTCGCTTTCATAAGAAAACCTCCATTAATATATATAGTTTTAGATATTTTTTAAGTAATTATTTTTACTATTTTATTTTTATGGGATAAAATACTATAACAACTCTTATTAAAGTACGCATATCTCATTTCCCTTAGAATTATATCACACTATTGGAAAAAAAGAAAGTGTTTTTATTGCCTTTATTTATGCTATCTTGTTATTAATCTAAACAAATTTTCATATATTTTTTGAAATTTTTATAGTGTTTTACCTTTTGAAAATAAAGCGTTTTCCTTTTGTTATCTTTGTTTATGCATATACTTTTAGTACAAGATAATTTTCTAATTTTATTATAATTAGTACATTTTTTAAGGTTAAATTTTTTAAAAAAATTTTATTTATTTTCTTTATTTTTCTACTTGTACTATTTATATTTATTTTTCTGTATTTATGTTTCTTTTAAGTGTATTAGTTATTTACTATTATTTCTTCCTACTGTAATATTACAGCTTTATGTTTTTCTTGTTAGTATTCTACATTTATCTATTCATTTTCATAGAAAAAGAGGCTCAAATTATTCTTGAACCTCTTTCTTAAGTTATTTTTCTATTATATTTCCTTTTGAACTACAGTGTACTAGTGTTACTAATAATACCGCAGCAGTTAAAATTAATACATATAATCCTTTATTCCAATCTGAAATATCTCTAATGTATCCTAGTAATGGTGGAAATACTGCAGCTAATAAATATCCTCCTGATTGAGCTAATCCTGAAATATCAGCCGCTTCTCTTTCATTTCTTGATTTAGCAGAGAATAGATACATTACGTAAGAGAATGATCCTCCCCCAGCTAAGGCGAAGATAATAATAAAGATTAACATTATTGCGAAATTTCCGTTCGTATATAGCATTCCTACTAATGATACTAAGTATCCTATAGTAATAACTACTGGAATAATTAGTTTATTATGTAGTTTATCCGCTAAAATCGGAACGATAAATGTTGATGGAAATTGCGCGAACTGGCTTATAGATAATAATAATCCTGCAGTTTCTGGTGTGAAACCTTTACTAATCATTATTTCTGAAAACCAAGAAACACTACAATAAAATAGTGCTGATTGCAGCCCCATACTTAGCATAATAGTCCACATTTTTGAATATTTAAAATATCCATGTACTTTCTCATGACTATCTTTCACTTCACTTACACTGCTATTTTTCGACATTGCTGTGTATACAAAAATATTAATTACAGCTATAACTAACCAAATATTAACAGCAAGACCTGTTGAAAATTTTTCTCCACCGATATTTGTACTTAAGATTGGGTAGCTAACACCAGCTGCAACTGCAGCTCCTACATTCATAACTACTGCATAAAATCCTGTCATAAGACCTAGTTTTTCTGGATAATATTTTTTTACCAATCCCGGTAATAACACGTTACCTACAGTTATTCCTACTCCAATTATAAATGTTGTAAGAAAGAATACATATGTATTAATGTAGAATCTTAACGCTAATCCGATACTTATTGTTATAACAGCTAATAATAATGTTTTTTCTAATCCAGCTTTGTTTGAAAGTTTTGCTACCATAGGACTAAAAATTGCAAAAGCTATTAATGGGATTGTTGTAATAAATCCTGCCACTGTATTATTTATATCTAATATAGATTTTAATGGCCCTAATATTGCCCCAACTGATGTTATAGGGGTTCTTAATATAAGACTTAAAAAGATAACACCGAGTATAATTAATATACTATTCGATTTTTTTGTCATTGTTCCTCCTTGTTAACATAGAAAAAGGAGTGATTTTACAATAAGAGTTAGGGAGTAATTTAAAAATCAATATTTCTAAGAAATCAATTTTATCGAATCTCCCCGCACAGTTTATTAGATATCTAAAGAGCTTTTACAAAGCGAATTTAGATATCAATAAACCACTACGTCTATGTGTTCCCATATGAACTTTGTTAAATTTTAAGGCTTTTGGGTCAGCCCCATTCTGTTTATGAGTTCTCATATAAACTTTTTTTAAAATTTAGCACTTTTGTGTCAGTACTTTTTCCTTATTATGTAAAATCTCCCCTACACAGTTTATTAGATACCCACCAAGTTGCTAAAAAACTCGTTGAATATCTAATAAATAACTACATTTTTATGTTTAAATTTAATTTTTATACTTTATTAGTAAGTTCTTACAGGTAAAATCAATTCGATAATTTCTCTGTGGTAGTCACTTGGCTGAATGATAAATGCTGTTAGTTCCCCAGAAAACTTAACGATAATTTCTTCAGCAGCAACAGCAGATACCGCATCTTTTAAATATTTACCAGATACAGAAATTTCAAATTTATCATCTTCTAATGTAGATGAAACTTTTAATTCTTCTACAGCACTTCCTAAATCTTTAGATTGAGAAGAAACTTCTAATAGATTATCAGTAACTACTAATTTAATAATATCATCTTTATCTTCTCTACTCATTAATGCAACCCTATCTACAGCATTAAAGAATTCTCTACTGTTTGCTACAAATGTACATTCAAAAACAGTAGGAATAAGTTTATTAGTATTAGGATAGTTTCCGCTAATTAATAATACTGTATAAACTACATTTTGGTAATAAAGAACTATTCTGTTATTTTCATAGAAGATTTCTACTTGATCTTTTCCATTTTCTATCATTCTTTGGAAATAAGTTAAAGCTTTTCTAGGAATAATTAAATTAAACTCTTTATTACTATCTTCATCATTAAGTGTAACTTGTCTTCTACTTAGACGATATGAGTCAGTAGCTGTAGCTGTTAAAATTTTGTTACTTAATGAGAAGTTTACCCCTTCTAAAATAGGTCTTTGATCATTAGGAGCTGTACAGAATACTGTTTCTTTAATAATATCATTAAAAACATTAGCTTCTAATTTAAGACTATTTTCTTTAGAAATAACTGGGAATTCTGGATAATCATTTGCATCATATCCTTTTACGTTAAATTCACTTTTTCCTGATTTAACTAATATATTATTTTCTATTGTTTCTATTTCTATTAAATCAGTAGGTGCTTTTCTAATAATTTCTATAAAATTACGAGATGGTAAAACTACTTGACCTTCTTCTTCAATAGTTATAATTTCTTTATCATCTTCATAACTATTTATTGAATATTCAACAGATACTAAAGAATCACTCGCTTTTAATATAAGTTGATCTTTTTCTAATTCTATTTTAATACCTTTTAAAATTTCAAAAAGAGAATTAGGTGCTATTACTCTTGATACGTGATTTAAGCCATCAAGAAAATTTGATTTAGTTATAGTAAATTTCATTTTTTCTCCTTATATATAATATATATTTAATAAAATAATAATAATAAGGCCTGTAAAAACTGTGGAAAACTAAAGATAGCTCAAAAATATTGAATTTTCACTTGTTAATAACTTGTTAAAAAAGTTTTGAATATCTATAGTAGAATTTAACAGGCTTTTAAATTTTTCCTAAACGTTCTTTTATTACTTCTATATCTTCAAAAATTTCAGGATTTTCATCTTTGCTAAGTTTTGCAATTTTATTAAATGAATAAAGAATAGAAGTATGATCTTTATTGAAGCAATCTCCTATTGAAGGGAATGATAAAGTTGTAAGTTCCCTGCATAGATAAATAGCTATATTTCTAACCTGAACGACTTCCTTTTTACGAGAAGATGAAAGAATATCATCAACCTTGATTTTATAGAAATCAGCACACACATTAATAATGTTCTCAGGTGAGATATTTTTTCTAGGTGAAGTTTTAGCACTTTTTAATATTTCCTCGGCAATACTAAGTGAAGGTTGTTCATGTTTAGATGTTGCCGTAAATTTAATACGCTTAAGAACTCCTTCAAGCTCTCTTATATTAGAAGATACGTTACTAGAAATATAAGTAAGTGTTTCTTCATCTAGTTTAATATCGAACTGTTCGCATTTAAATTTAATAATCGCCATACGAGTTTCGAAGTCAGGTGGTGTAATATCTGCAGTTATCCCCTGACTGAATCTAGTAACCAATCTATCTTCCAAATCATTAAGTTGAGATGGAGAGCGATCACTTATAAGAACGATTTGTTTTTGATTCATTTGTAGTTCATTAAATGTATGGAAAAATGCGTTTTGTGTTTCTGTTTTACCTGATAAAAATTGAATATCATCGATTAAAAGAGCATCTACATCACGGTATTTTCTTCTAAAGTCTTCATCCGCATTAGTATAATTGTTCTTGTCTTTCATTGGTTTAATAGAAGCAAGAAACTCATTTAAGAATTTTTCAGAAGATATACACTCTATTTTAAAATCAGGGAAATTAGCTTCCATTTCATTACCAATAGCATGAAGTAAGTGAGTTTTCCCTAGTCCAACACCTCCGTATATAAATAGAGGGTTGTATATTCCACCAGGAGAAACAGCTACGTTCCAAGCTATATTATGAGTAAAAGCATTCCCTTCCCCTACTACAAAGTTTTCAAATGTATAGTTTTTATTCAGCGTAGGGTTTTTTTTGCTCGCTATAATATTTTTATTAGGTTCAGGTTTTTTATAATCTTCTAGAGGGAAAGTTTGTTTTTGATAAAAATGTTGAGCTCCAGAAGGTTTGTCACCTTGAAGGAAATTCTGTCTAATTAAGTTTTCTGCTGCTGGTTTTTCATCATCAATATGAGGCGTAATTAGAGGAAGATCGTTATCAAGGGAAGTATATTCTATATTGAAATCAAATCCAGTATTTTTCTTTAGTATTTCTTTTAATTTTTGATCATAAGCACTTTGAATAAATTGAGAAATAAGGGCTTCTTTACTAGTAATAACAATAGATTTCTTCATAAAATCGACGTTATCGATAGAAGCACTAGAAAACCAGGTATCAAATACATGAGGGTCTACAGTGCTTTTTAGTTCACGAAGAATTATTTCCCATAAGAAATTAGAATTACTCAATGAAATACCTCCTTAAAAAAATATATAAATAATTATAGCATAAACTGTTAATAAAATAAAATGAAAGTTATTAACAAGTTGTTAACAGAAGTTTTTAACTATGTTAATAAAAAACTAAGAAAAAGCTGTGAATATGTTAAAATTAAATAAAAATAAATAAAGAGTAAAGAGTTTCTGATAAGTTATTAACAAAGATTAATACTGATAGAAATATAGATTAAGAGTTTTTCACACACAATTCACACCTGTGAATAACTTTTTCTTGTTAATTTGTGAATAACTTTTAAAATCTGTTAAAAACTCGTGAAATATATAATTTGTTTATTTCATGAATATAAGTTTTTAACAAAAAACTGTGAATAACTATTAATAAACTGTGAATAAGTATAACAGGAATATACTTAAATATTTTTTTATAGATTTTAAGGATTTATTAACAATTATATTAATTTTATGTGTTTTATTGTGAATCTATATTAATATGTTAAAAGAAATATTACTCATAAATAGTGATAAAATGACTGCCATTTAGAATATTTTTCTTTAAGAAAATATTTTTTTTGAAAAAATGAGGTTTTTGCTTGATAAATTATTTTAGATATGTTAAACTAATTCAGTTATTACATCTATCTAAGTTAAAGAAAAGAAAACTCGAGGAGGACAAAATGAAACGTACGTATCAACCAAATAAAAGAAAACATTCAAAAGTACACGGATTTAGAGCTAGAATGAGCACTAAAAACGGAAGAAATGTATTAGCAAGACGTAGAGCTAAAGGAAGAAAAGTTCTTTCAGCTTAATGTTTGCACTGAGGGTATCACGAAAGTGGTACCCTTTTTTTATTAGTCAGTCCTAAAAAATATGAAAGATAGTTGTAAAAAAGTAAATAAACTGTTAAAATATTAGTGTTAAGAAAGGTTTTAAAATGAAAAAAGAATATAGAGTAAAAAGAAGTCAAGATTTCGATAATATAATAAGAAAAAAACAATCTTTTGCGAATAGACAGTTTGTTATTTATTATCAAAAAAATAATTTAGACCATATGCGTTTAGGAATTTCTGTTAGTAAAAAATTAGGAAAGGCCTTCGAACGTAATAAAATAAAAAGATATATACGAGAAACTTTTAAAACAAGAAAAGAATATGTAAAAAACTATGATATAATAGTGATTGCAAGACCTGGTGCTAAAGAAATGCCGTTTTTAGAATTTGGTAGCAGCATCGATCATGTTTTAAAAAGATCAAAACTTATGAAAGCGAAGAGGAGTTAAGAATGGAAAAAGAATATTATTATATTGGAGCTACTGTAGATGAGGCTATTAAAAAGGGATTAAAAGACCTAGCTTTATCAGAAGATGCAGTGAAAATTGAAGTAATCGAAGGTGGTAGCACAGGTATCTTCGGATTATTCAAAAAAGAAGCAAAGGTAAAATTAATTCCATTAGATGAAGAATATAATAAAGAAGAAGCTGTTGTTAAAGTTATTGAAGTAGAGAAAAAAGAAGAACAAGTTGTAAAAGTTGAAAAAACTACAGAAGAAATTAAAGAAGTTAAAGTTGAAGAAATAACTGAACAAGAAGCTCATGATGAAAGAATAGAAATAGTTGAAGAAGAGACTGTTGTTGAAACTGAAGCAACAGAAACAGCTGAAGAGACAGTTAAAAAAGCTAAAAGAGAAGATTATATCGTAAAAAATCAAGACCGTATCGTAAGCTACTTACAAAATATCGTTATTGCGATGGGATATCCGGATGCTACTGTTGATTTTAGAGAAGATGGGAATCGTCATTTCACTTTAAATATTAAAACAGAAGAAAACACTAGTCTAATTATCGGAAAACGTGGTGTAACTTTAAATAGTTTGCAGTTTTTAGTTAATAACTTTGCTAAAAAATTCAGCTCACATTACTTCAGAATTGAAGTTGACTGTGATGACTACAGAGAAAACCGTAAAAAAACATTAGAAGACCTAGCATTAAACTTAGCTAAGAAATCTAAAAAAATCGGGAAACCAGTTGAATTAGAACCTATGACAAGCATCGAAAGAAAAATTATTCATAATGCTCTAACAGGTATTAAAAACGTTGAAACAGAATCACGTGGTGAAGAGCCACATAGATATTTAGTTATTACAGCTAAATAGGAGGTTTAATGAAGACAGTATTAATAGTTGATGATAGTTCTTATTATAGAAACCGTGGAGCAGAAGTTGTTAGTCGTGCAGGATATGAGTATTATTTTGCAGAAAATGGAGAACAAGCTGTGCGCATGTATAGAAGAATAAAACCAGATTTTGTAACAATGGATATTTGTATGCCGATAATGGATGGATTAGAAGCAACTAAAGAAATTTGTACGAAATTTCCTGGAGCTAAGGTGCTTATCTGCAGTAGTGTTGGACACGTACCTGTGTATAAAAGACAAGCCTTCGCAAACGGTGCTTGTGGAGTACTACCGAAAGAATATGATTTAGATGACTTAGAATTCGCTATTTCAGAAATTGAACTTATGAATGAGTAGTTTGGAGATTTATCCAAGCTACTTATTTTTTGATAGTGACTTAAAAACTGTGATTGCGGAGAAATCTATTTTATTAAGCTATCTTCATAAAGGTTATTAGATATCTAAAAAGTTGTTTAAAGTGAATCTAGATATCAATAAACCACAGAATCAATAAGTTCTGTTAAAATTTAGAACTTTTAGATTAAATCCTTAATCAGTTATGTAAAAATTGAGTCTAAAATGTAACTCGGTCGTATATAGAGAAAAATTCAAAGGAATAGTGTATAATAAATAGGATATGAATTTTTTATTAATATAAAAATTTAAAAGGAGTTTGAACAATGAGTGAAACAATTTGCGCTATATCGACAGCTCTAGGAGAAGGAGCTATAGGTATTGTTAGACTTAGTGGTGACGAAGCATTTAGCATTGCTGAAAAAATAGTTAGACTACCAAAAGGAAAAACTGTAGAGAGTCTAGCTAGTCACACTATAAATTATGGAAATGTAGTTGATCCAGCTACTAATGAAAAAATCGAAGAAATTATGCTTGTGAAAATGGTAGGTCCTCGTACATATACTACAGAAGACGTTATAGAAATCAATTGTCACGGTGGTATTGTAACGATTCAAAAAGTACTTGCACTTTGCTTAGAACATGGGGCTAGAATGGCTGAACCAGGTGAATTTACAAAACGTGCCTTCTTAAATGGTCGTATCGATTTAACGCAAGCAGAAGCTGTAATCGACTTTATTAAGAGTAAAACAGATGAGGCTAGTCAAATAGCTAACAACCAAATGCAAGGACGTTTATCGACGCTTATTAAACGTCTACGAGCTGAAATTTTAGATATACTAACAGTTGTTGAGGTAAATATCGACTACCCTGAATACGATGACCTAGAAATAGAAACGACAAAAACTATTCTTGAAAAATCAACAAGTATTAGAAATAGTTTAGAAAGTCTATTAGAAACATCAAAACAAGGGAAAATAATTAAAGAAGGAATAAATACAGCGATTATTGGGCGACCTAATGTAGGTAAGAGTTCACTGTTAAATAACCTACTGCAAGAAAATAAAGCTATCGTAACTGATATCGCAGGAACAACTCGTGACGTACTAGAAGAGTACGTGAATATTAAAGGAGTACCTATTAAATTAATCGATACAGCTGGAATTCGTGAAACAGATGATATCGTAGAACAAATAGGTGTTAAACGAAGTAAAGAAGCTTTAGAAAAAGCAGATTTAGTATTATTCTTATTAAATAGTAGTGAAGAACTAACAGAAGACGATAAAGAGTTATTGAAACTAACAGAAGGGAAAACAACTATTGTAATATTAAATAAATTAGATTTAGAGACAAAAATCGATATTGCAGAAGTTGAAAAATTAGCGTACAACCACCCTATTATAAAAACATCTATGACAACATATAAAGGAATAGACGAACTAGAGAAAAATATAAGAGACTTATTCTTCGGTGGAGCTGCTCGTCCAAAAGATGCAACATATTTATCAAATACACGTCAAATCAACCTTATTCAACGCGCTTTAGCTAGTTTAAATGATGCTATAGGTGCTGCTGAATTAGGATTAGAAGTAGACATGGTATTAATAGATTATACAAATACATTCAATCTATTAGGAGAAGTCATCGGAGAAAACTCTGGTGATGAGCTGATAAATGAATTATTCAGCAGATTCTGTCTAGGAAAATAAAATGTTTCACATGAAACATGAAACAAAAAGGAGAACGAAATGAAATGTATAAGTTTTAACGTCAATGGTCTTAGAGCGATCGTTGGTAAAAATTTTGAAGAAGATTTTTACCAACTAGATGCGGATTTCTTTTGTTTACAAGAAACGAAGATGCAAGCAGGCCAATTAGATTTACAATTTGATGGTTATTATAGTTATTTCAACTATGCTGAGCGTAAAGGATACTCAGGAACTGCGATATATACTAAACACGAGCCATTAAATGTAACATACGGAATAGGAATAGAAGAACACGATACAGAAGGTCGTGTAATTACACTAGAATACGATAAATTCTTCTTTATCACTGTATATACGCCGAACTCAGGTAGTGAACTTAAGAGATTAGAATACCGTATGAGTTGGGAAGAAGACTTTAAAAATTACTTATTAGAATTAAATAAAACTAAAGGTGTAGTTGTTTGTGGAGATTTAAATGTTGCTCACACAGAAATAGATTTAAAAAATCCAAAAACAAACACAAAAAATGCAGGATTCACCCCAGAAGAAAGAGAAAAATTCACGAAGTTATTAGATGCAGGATTTATCGATACATTTAGATATTATAATCCTGATTTAACAGGTGCATACTCTTGGTGGAGTTATCGCTTTAATGCACGTAAAAACAATGCAGGATGGAGAATTGATTATTTCTTGGTAAGTCGTGACTTAGAAGAATACTTAGAAAGTGCTGCAATCCATCACGAAATATTTGGTAGTGATCACTGTCCTGTTGAGCTTGTATTAAAAGACAATTTGTTGTAAAATATAATATGCGTTATGGATAAACCATGACGTATATTTTTAATTATTAGGCTTTAAAGTTAAGAATGATGCTGAAATAGATATTGACCAAAAAGTCCTAAATTTTAAAAAGTGTATATTATAATTCATATATGCAATGGCTTATTGATATCTAAATTCGTTTTATAAAAGCTTTTTGATAGCTTATAAACCACTGCGGGAAGTGACTCGACAAAATCTTGTTTCTTAAGAAATCACGATTTTTGAGTCACTCCCATATTAAATAAAAATGAACGGAGGCGACTTAATAAGAATAAATTATAATTTTAAGTTACATCCCTTATTAATTTTTAGAAAAGAGGTAATTTATGGGACCAAAATTCTATATAGAAGACGTATATGATTGCGATTCACAATATACTATTGATTATATAAAATTCGATGAATTAGGGAAAATAGATATTGTGAGAGAAACATACGGACGAAATTATTTAGTAGAAAGAGATATACAGTTACCAATTTTTGAAACAGAAGAAGAATATATTGATTATTTAGCGGAAAAAGATATAATAGACCCATATTTTTCAGATATTCTTCATAAATTAGTAGGGCATACACCTGAAAATGTAATAATAGATGAAGTATCTTTAAATAATGCGTTATTCATAGGTGATCCTAGAGGTGCTGATAGACCTGGTGGATTTAAAGATGCCTTCGAGCTACTTATGGAAGCGACAATGATATGGGAATTCTCCGCTATAGATGCTATGGAAAAAACTATGCAGGTAATAAGGACTCTCCTACGCGATAAAGAGCATAGATACCAAGAAAAACTAATTAGAATAACATAGGTGAAAATATGTTAAGAAAAACAAAAAAAGATGAATTAGAATTTGTAATGATGATAATAGAAGAAGGTAGAGAGTTTTTAAAAGAACAAGGTGTAAATCAGTGTCAACATGGTTCCCCTAGTCGAGATATGATTATTAATGATATCAATGAAGGGATATCATATATATACGAAAAATCAGGTAAGCTAGTTGCTACAGCTATGCTTACTACTTTCGATGAAGATTATGAAAACTACCCTACTTTTTGGTCGGAAAATTCTAGTTATTTAGCTATTCATCGATTAGCTACAGCAAAACAATTTTGAAATCAAGGGATTATGCGTGAATTTATGGAGGCTATCCATTTTTTTGCTAAATCTCAAAATATAAAATTTTTGAGAATAGATACGCATTTTGACAACAAAATAATGAAAAAATTTTTAAGTAACCTCGGATTCGAAAAAAGAGGTATAATAAAATTATCTATAAAAAATATTTTAGATGATAAAGAAAGAATAGCGTATGAGTTAAAAATAGAATAATATAAATGTTTCACGTAAAACAAAAGGAGTGATAGGTTTGAAATTTTATTCTTATGAATATTTATTGAATAAAATAGATCAGAGTAATACTATAACATATGTAACAGGAGGATTCTTACTATTAATAATAATAGTATCACTATTTAAGTATTATAAAAATAGACAAGATAGCAAGTATAGAGAATTAGCTATCATAATGATATTAGGTATCTTTTTATTAATCGGGATACAAGTAAGTGATTATCAAAGTAATAGTATATCAGCTAATCAGTATAAAAGCTCTATTGAATTTATTGAGGGAGTTTCAGAAAAATTAAATATTGACAAAAAACATATCTATATAAATAGTGAAGCCTCTATAGAAAATTCATTTTTAAAAATAGATGATAACTACTATAGAGTAATAAGTAACGGAAAAAAGGGTGATTATTTACTAGAGAAAATAGAATTGGTAGAACCAATTGTTGAAAAAGTGGAGGTGAAAAGATAATGCAACTTTCATATATAGATATAGCAATAAAACTAGCTTTAGGTTTATTATCGCTTGTAATAGTAATTAATATATCAGGAAAAGGAAATTTAGCACCAACTTCAGCGAGTGATCAAGTTCAAAACTATGTACTCGGGGGAATATTAGGAGGGGTAATATATAGTCCATCAATTTCTATTTTACAATACTTCAATATATTATTAATATGGATAATTTTGGTATTAGGTCTGAAGTGGTTAAAAACAAATAACTCATACTTAAAAAAAATGCTAGACGGAGAACCTACAACAATAATAAAAAAAGGAAAAATAGATGTAGAAGCAACAAGAAAAGCTGGTTTAACAGCACAAGACATAGCTTTTAAATTAAGAACACAAGGTGTTTATAGTATTCAAAAAGTAAAAAGAGCGGTTTTAGAACAAAATGGACAACTAATTATAATACAACAAGGTGAGGAAAATCCTAAATATCCGGTAATTACTGATGGAACGATCCAACATGGTACATTAGAATCGATGGATAAAACAGAAGAATGGTTAAAAGAAACTTTATTGGAATTAGGATATGAAGACACATCTAAAATATTCTTAGCAGAGTATGACAAAGGACAATTACATATAATTGAATACTAATATAATTTGTTTTTTAAATGAAATTAAAAATTTTAACAAGACAATAACAAATTAATTAAATAAGAAAATAATAATATCGATTAATATAACAAAAAGTAAAAGCAGGAAATTGAAAAAATCAATTTTCTGCTTTTAAAAAACTATTTTTCAGCATTAATAAAATCGAAAGAAGAATCTTCTTGGAATTTTTTAACGACATAAGAGCAAGTTGCGATAATTTTTTTATTTTGTTCTTGCATATCTTTAACAAGAGCGTCTAATAACTTCCCAGCTACCCCTTGACCTCGAAGAGATGAATCAACAAAAGTATGATCTGCAACAACTACATTAGGATTGCTAGTATTAGAATAAGTAATTTCAGCAATAACCCTACCATTTTCATCATATTTAACGAAACCATTATTTGTTTTAGTAAATTCCATATAAACCTCCTAGAAAAATCATATAATAATATGAGTGTTATTACTGTTATTATATCATAAAAAAAGAGGAAAAGATGTGTAAATGAATCAATGGAGAGGCAGAGAATGTAAAAAAAAGGAGAAGAGGTTTATGAAGAAGGGATAAAATGTATGTATTTTACAAGAAACTCATTAAATAGTATTTTAGAGAAAAGGATGTGTTATTTATGATTAAAGAAGTAAAAGGAAATACAAAATTGGAACACTATGGAGATTCTTTTATAGCAAGAATACCCGATAATATTATAGATTTGTTGGTTTTAGAAAATAATCAGAAGTTCTTAATTTCTATACAAGGAGAATCAATAGTGTTAGCTCCAGAAGTAAAACAACTAAATACATTCTCTAATTGGGAGGATAATTGGGAGGATAATGGTATTCGTCACAAGGAACTGGACTGGGGAGAAATTAAAGGAAATGAAGGAAAGTATTAAAGTAGGAATAATATATTTAACTATTCGGTTAAAACAACGTTTCTCTACTCTTTTCTCCTTTTTTTTATTACTCGCACAGTTATTATTTCACTTTATTCTATTCTATATTCCCCTACTTTTCTTCGTTTTATATTGTTATTTTGATATTTTTTTATTTTTGATTTTTCCACCCTTTTTTCTTTATTTTTTTAGTAGACTTTTTCCTGTTTTTAAAATTCCACGCAAAAAAATAAGAAGTGATAATTTCTTAAATTGAAATAAATAGTTTCACTAGATTTTTATTTTTTGAATAATAAATAAATTAAAATATTTCTATAAGATTTTTTGTTTAACATTTTATAGAAGGAAAATAAAACGTTTTAATTTTTTTAAAAAAGTTATTGACAAATATTGAAAACGGGTGTACAATTAGTTTAATTTAATACATAAACGTTGAAAAGATAAGTAAATTAATATGTAGCTACAACAGAGAGTTATTGGATGGTGTGAAATAACAAGGTGATGATTAATTGAAAATGGTCTTAGAGTTTTGTTTATCTAATAGGTAAGCACGTAGGTTGTACGATATAGGACACAGTATAAACATGTACTGAATAAGGTACTAATCGCAAGATTAGTATAAACTAGAGTGGTAACGCGAAATAAGATGATCGCCTCTATTACATATGTAAATATGTAGTAGAGGTGTTTTTTTATTATCTAAAACACAGAACTTATCAAAACGTAGAAAAGAGGAAAAAAAATATTATGACAAGAAAATTTAGTTTTGAAACATTACAATTACACGCAGGACAAACAGTTGGAGACACAAAAGCAAGAGCTGTACCAATTTATCAAACAACATCTTTTGTATTTGATGATACTCAAGATGCTGCAGATTCATTTGCATTAAGAAAAGCTGGGAATATTTATACTCGTATTACAAACCCTACTACAGCTGTTTTCGAAGAAAGAATTAACGCTTTAGAAGGTGGTGTTGGAGCATTAGCTGTTGCTTCAGGAATGGCTGCAATTACATACGTATTCTTAACATTAGCTCATGCTGGAGATCACATCGTATCTTCTAAAAATGTGTACGGAGGAACTTATAACCTGTTAAAACTTACATTACCTCGTTATGGAGTAGATGCAACTTTTGTAGATCCAGATAACTTTGAAGAAATTGAACAAGCTATTACAGATAAAACTAAAGCACTATTTGTAGAAACTTTAGGAAATCCATTAGCAAACGTAGCTGATTTAGAAAAATGGGCTGAAATTGCTCATAAACACAAAATTCCATTAGTAGTTGATAACACATTTGCTAGTCCATATTTAATCAATGCATTTAGTCATGGTGTAGATATTATCGTTCATTCTGCGACTAAATTTATCGGAGGACACGGTACATCAATCGGTGGAGTTATCGTAGACAGTGGTAAATTCGACTGGGAAGGTAGCGGAAAATTCCCTCAATTAGTAGATGAAGATCCAAGTTACCACAACTTAAGTTACACAAGAGATGTTGGTGCTGCAGCATTTATTACAAATGTAAGAACACAATTATTACGTGATACAGGAGCAGCATTATCACCATTCAATGCATTCTTATTATTACAAGGATTAGAAACATTATCTCTAAGAGTAGAACGCCATGTAGAAAACACTAAAAAAGTAATAGACTTCTTAGAAAAACACCCTAAAGTAGAATCGATCAACTATCCTGGATTAGAAGGAAATAAATACTATGAATTAGCTAAGAAATACTTACCAAAAGGTAGTGGATCAATCTTCTCATTCGATGTAGTTGGTGGAGAAGAAGCTGCACGTAAAGTAATTGATAGTTTAGAAATATTCTCTAACTTAGCGAATGTAGCAGATGCGAAAAGTTTAGCAATTCACCCTGCTTCAACTACACACGGTCAATTAAGTCCAGAAGAATTACAATACACAGGAATTACTCCTGCGCAAATCAGACTATCAATCGGTCTAGAAAATGCAGATGACTTAATCGAAGACTTACGTTTAGCATTAGAAAATATCTAAGAGAAAAGTTTCACGAGAAACAATAATTTAAAATAATTAATATTTTATTAAAATTTGTGGATTAAGACAGATTACTAAACACCCTTGACAGCCATTTATTTTAATACTATATATTTAAAATAACATCTTAATCCACAATTTTCTCTTTTTGAGTAGAGGTTGTTTGGGAGCACGAAATAGAAGCGAGGCAGCGTGGAAATTTCATTTAAACTCCTTCCTAGACAATCTCTGCTTTTTATTTTTCAAGAAATATAGAGAAAGATATATTTTTTAATAGAATATATATTAAGAAGGATGTTTGTGATATAATTTTAGTAATAATAGTAACTAAGGGGTGAAAACATGTATAAAGTAATGATAGTAGAAGATGACGAAATAATTTCAAATTCAATAGCTGGATATCTACAAAAATGGCAATACGCTACGCATGAAGTCGTAGATTTTCAAAATGTAGTTAAGGAATTTGTGGAACAATCACCGGATTTAGTATTAATGGATATTAATCTCCCCTACTTTGATGGTTATTATTTCTGTGAGGAGATTAGGAAGTTGTCGAAAGTGCCGATAATTTTTATTTCATCTGCGAATGATGATATGAATATTGTTATGGCTATGAATATCGGTGCAGATGATTTTATAGAAAAACCATTTAAGTTAGTTGTCCTAAAGGCAAAAATAGAAGCTCTACTCCGCCGCGTTTATAATTTTAGTGGATCTTCGAATCTTGTAGTGTATAAGGATGTAATTTTTGATATGAGCCGTGATGAGGTGAAATATCAAGATAATCTCGTTGAACTAACAAAAAATGAAAGTAAAATTCTTACAGTATTATTAGAAAATAGAGAAAAAATAGTAACAAGAGAAGAAATAATTACCGCCTTATGGCAAAATGATAACTTTATAGATGAAAATACTTTGTCGGTGAATATAAACAGACTGCGTTCTAAGTTAAAAAGTATAGGAATAGATGAATTTATTACTACTAAAAAAGGTAAAGGATATATAGTCTAATGGAAATATTAAAAAGTTATTTAAAGAAAAACACAAAAGTTTATATTTTATTCGTAGTTTTTATTGCTATATTTTTCATTATGTTTTATTTATATAATTTGCCACTAGAAGCTCTAATATATACGGGAAGTTTTTGTTTTTTAGCAGCGCTTGTAGCTAGCTTTTCAGATTTTGTTAATTATAGAGAAAGTTATAAAAAATTAAAATTCCTAGAGAAAAATATTCTAAATGATCTTGAAGATTTACCGAAGAGTTTGGATATTAGGATTGACTATTATCATAAAATTATAGAGAAATTATATGAAGAGTTAGAGAAATTAACTCAGGAGAATCGACAAAAAAACACAGACATGGTTGATTACTATAGTATGTGGGTTCATCAGATAAAAACGCCGATTGCTGCGATGAATTTCTTATTAGATAATGAAGAAGTAGATCGAAAAATCTTACAGCAAGAATTGTTTAAAATAGAACGTTATGTTGAGATGGTTCTGACGTATATAAGATTAGATAGCATATCATCAGATTACGTTATTACTAAGATTAATCTCGATGAAGTGGTGAAAGATAGTGTAAAAAAATATGCAACTATCTTCATTAATAAAAAGATAAAATTAAATTATGTTTCACATGAAACAATGGTAATTAGTGATAAAAAATGGTTGAGTTTTGCCTTCGAACAAATACTAGGTAATAGTGTGAAGTACTCTAGCGCTGGTGGAGAAATTAAAATAAAAACCTGTGAAAATAAACTGGTTATAGAAGATAACGGTATGGGTATTAAAGAAGAAGACTTACCTCGAATTTTCGAAAAAGGTTTTACAGGTTTTAATGGAAGATACGAAAAAAAATCTAGTGGGTTAGGTTTGTACTTATGTAAAAAAACTCTAGATAAACTAGGTCATCATATTGAAATTTCTTCAAAAGTAGGAGAAGGAACTAGGATAGAAATCACATTCCCGAAAGAAGATACTTTAAGGGATTAGATGAAAATAAATAAGGAATCCTCTTGAGAGTTATATTATGAATTTAACTTTTAAGCGGATTTTTTAATTTCACAAGTGAGACTAGATATAAATTGATAAACTCCTAAAGTAAGTTAGTTGTAACCTCGACAGAAGCTACTCGATATATGCGAGTGACTCAAAAATCATGAGTTAGAAGAAACACGATCTTGTTGAGTTACTTTCTTCAGTGGTTTATTAGATATCTAAAAAGCCACTTGATATATATATTATAATAAAGAAAAAAATATTTTCTAACAAATAAAGTAAATTATCTGAAAACTATCTTGTTTAAATTAGGTATATTTGATAGAATATTAGTAAGGTATAAGGAGGGAAAAGATGAAGCAGTATTTAAAGAAAAGATATTTAGAAAATAGTTTGTTGCTTTTACTAATTATTTTTGGAGGAGCATGTAAGGTTGTCGCTGCGTATTTTATAGGGGATGGATTTAACGAATTAATTAAGTCGAATACCGATGGCTTTTTCTATAATATAGCCTATGCAGGTATAGTGTTTTTATTATATTTAGTTTCTCTTTATATAAAAATTCCATATGAAAACTATGTAGTACAAAAAATGATAACCGACATTCGATATGATGTCGTTGATGCAATTTCTAAAAATAACTATGCTAATTTTAATAAGAAAAATAGCGGAGATTACATATCATGGCTTAGTAATGATTTGATGATTGTCGAGGAAAAAGGATTTGGTAATTTTTATCAAAGTATTACAGCGATAATAGAGACGCTTTTAGCTATAGTCGGACTGCTTGCATTCCACTGGTCGATTATCGTTTTCTCTATAGTAATGAGTGTTCTTACATTAGTTTTACCAGCTCTTGCTCAAAAATCTATTCAGAATAAAGCTCAGAGATACTCAGGCTCGTTAGAAAACTTAATAAGTAAAAATACAAATTACTTACAGGGATTCGATAGTTTATTATCTTTCAATAAACTAGGAATTCTGAAAAAAATCGTAGTAAACTCTTCTAATGAAGTATTAAAAGAATCTGTGTCTCTAAGAAAAAGTGTCGGATTAGCCGGAGTTCTAGGTGGTTTAGGAAATTTAGTAGGGCAAGTTGGTGTAGTATTACTAACAGGAATACTGGCTCTAAAAAATATTGTAGGCTTTGGTTCTATTTTAACCGTAGAGTCACTAACATCTACGATTTTTAATTCAGTAGGAAATATTATGAATATTACGGTAGAGTTAAATATCGTAGTGCCGATCTTTGAGAAATTCGAGAAATTCAAAGAGGAGGCTAAGGTAATTAATGACCAAGATACTAGCAAAAAATCATTAAATGAAGAAATTGAAACTATAGTATTAGAGGATGTTTCTTATAAATATGAAGAGAAAAGTGTATTAAAAAACATCACGTATGCATTTAATAAATATGGTAAATACGCTATTGTCGGAGAAAGTGGTAGTGGAAAATCTACATTGTTAAAATTATTGACTGGAAGAATAGAAAATTACGAAGGTGCAATTAAATTTAACGGAGAAGAACTAGATGTTCTTAATAAGCATAGCCTGTATGATAAGATGCTATATATTCCGCAAGAACCGTATATTTTCACAGAAAGTCTAAGATTTAATATAACGCTAGGTGATGATTATGCTGATGAAAAAGTTAAAGATGTGTTGGAAAGTGTAGGACTAGGAGAGTTTCTGACAAGTCTTGAGGACGGCTTAGATACTGAACTTGTAGAAGGTGGTAAGAATTTATCAGGTGGTCAAAAACAAAGAATAGCCTTAGCTCGTGGAATTATTAGGGAGAAAAAAGTAGTGTTGTTAGATGAGATAACTTCTAATTTAGATAAGGATAATGCAGAGAAAATAGAAGAACTTCTATTAACTAACCCAGAATTAACGGTAATTCTAATAACGCACAGACTAGATAGCAACTCAGAACAAAGATTCACAGATGTATTACGATTATAATTTCCCAGGAAATAAAGTAGAACCACTCCTTTGAAATCAAATAAAAAGTAATAAATATCCCAATCTTACAAAAGTGTAAGGTTGGGAGCTTTTTTGTAAGGAAAATCGATAGAATCTGTAAGAAAAGTAAGGTAGAATATAAATATAAACAACGAGGAAGTTGTAGAAAAGTTCGAACTAGGAAGATAAGATAAAAAGAATTCAGGAGTGATAAAAATGTTATTAGAAGTCAACAATGTAAGAAAAGTTTATACGACAAGATTAAGTACTCAAAGTACAGAAGCATTAAAAAATGTAAATTTCGCAGTAGATAATGGTGAATATGTAGCGATTATGGGTGAGAGTGGAAGCGGTAAGACTACTTTACTAAATATTATCGCAACATTCGATAAGGCAACATCAGGAAATGTGAATTTAAACAATTTAGATTTAAGCAAGTTGAAAGATAAAGACTTAGCGAATTTCCGACGTGACAATCTAGGATTTGTCTTCCAAGATTTCAATCTACTTGATAATTTTTCTATAAAAGATAATATCTTATTACCGTTAGTACTGGCTAATAAAAAATATAAAGATATGGAAAAAAGATTAGAGAAAGTAACTAAACCTTTAGGAATTGATAAATTAATCAACAAGTTTCCATATGAAGTATCTGGTGGTCAACGTCAAAGGGTAGCGGTAGCTCGTGCGATTATTACGAACCCGGCTCTGATTTTGGCGGATGAACCGACAGGAGCGCTAGATTCAAAATCAACAGATCAACTGTTAGAAGTTTTTGAAAAACTTAATAATGCAGGACAAACAATAATTATGGTTACGCACTCTGTGAAAACAGCAGCTCGTGCTAAACGTGTATTATTTATTAAAGACGGGGTAGTCTTCCATGAACTTAGAAAAGGAAATGCGACTACGAGTGAGATGTTCCAAAAAATTAATGATACGTTAACTTTAATGCAGGCAGGTGAGTAAGATGAGCTTCTTTTATAGCAAATTTGCTTTAAACAACCTTGTAAAAAACAAAAGATTTATAGTACCTTATGTGTTATCAACAATTTTTACAATAATGTCGTTTTACATACTTTCATCTCTAGCTTTTGGGGATAATTTAAACAAACTTCCTAATGGAATTGATGCGACAAAACAGGTATTAAGTTTGGGAATAATTGTAATAGCGATTTTTTCTACAATATTCTTATTTTACACTTATAGTTTTTTAGTAAAACGTAGGGTAAAAGAATTTGGATTGTATTCTGTTTTAGGTATGACGAAAAAACAAATAGCGAAAATTCTAGTGTTAGAAACAATATTTATCGCTGTAACTACAATAGTGTTAGGAATTGGATTAGGAATAATTTTTGATAAACTTATGCTGTTAGTACTATTAAAATTATTCTCAGCAACGGTTACTTTCGGCTTTAGTATTACGCCGATAGCTGTAGTATTCTCAGTATTATTATTCGGAGGAATATTCTTCTTATTATTACTTTATACTGTTATAAAAATTGCTAGACTTAGAATTGTAGCCTTATTAAAAGATGAGAATAAAGGTGAAAAAGAACCGAAATCTAGATGGATTCTAGCGATAATCGGGTTAGCATTAATCGGTTATGGATATTACACAGCACAAACGGTACAAAATCCTGTAAAAGCATTATTAGTATTCTTTTATGCTGTAGTTGCGGTAATTATAGGTACGTATCTAGTATTTATGGCAGTTAGTATCACAGTACTAAAAATTATGAAAAATAATAAAAACTTCTACTATAAACCTAAAAACTTCATCAGCGTTTCTGGTTTATTATACAGAATGAAGAGAAACGCAGTAGGATTAGCGAATATCTGTATATTATCTACTATGGTTCTTGTAACTATGGGATCAACATCGGCATTATATGCAGGTATGGAAAAATCTTATAATGAAAGATTCCCAAGACAATTAATGGTCGCAGGCTATAATTCTACTAATGAAAAACTAAAAGAAATCGAAAATAATGCAAAATTATCAGCTAAAGAAGCGGGAACTGAAGTACAAGATCTAGTATCATATAATTCATTACCTATGGTAGGAAGATTAGTTGAAGATAAATTTAATTTTGAATCAAATGTAGGTGTAGACTTAAGTAATGTTAAAATGATAGTTGTTTTACAATTAAAAGATTATAATAAGTTCGCTAATAAAAATAAAACATTAGAAAGTAATGAAATTTTATTACATATCGACAAAAAAGGAAACTACAATCATAATAGTATTTCTCTAAATGGTAGTGATTATAAAATTAAAGAAAAATTATCTGAGTTTCCGGGAACAATAGGTTCGGATACCGCAAATATTATGGATACATATTATGCTGTTGTTAAAGATGAGAAAGAAATAACTAAATTAGCTACAAAACTAACAGAGTTAAGTAGTAAAGAGTTAGAAAAAAGAGGGATTAGTATACAAACAGGTACTCCTACACTTCAAAACTACGTTGCCTTCAATATCAAAGATACAACTAAAGAAGCTAAGGTAATCGAAAGCTTTAAAAAACTAGAAAAACAAAGTGGTATAGAAATAGAAGGTAAAGAAGAAAATAAACTTACATTCAGAGGAGTATTCGCATCATTCCTATTCATCGGGGTGTTCATAAGCTTTATCTTCGTAATAAGCCAAGTGGTAATCATGTACTACAAACAAATCTCAGAAGGATATGAAGATAAAGGAAACTTTGAAATCATGAGAAAAGTAGGTATTACAGATAAACAGATTAAACAATCAATAAGATCACAAGTACTGTTAATCTTCTTCTCACCGCTAATTATAGCGACATTACACACTATAGTAGCATATCCATTTATCGAGAAAATTTTAAGATTATTCTTAATAACAGATAATAGCATATTCTTACAGGCGCTTGCTGTGACAATCGTAGTATTCGCAATCTTCTATCTAATAGTTTATGCAATAACATCAAAAATTTACTATAGAATTATAAAAGAATAGACGAAAAAAACTCCAGAGGAAAAATCTGGAGTTTTTTGTTTTAAGACATATCACCAAAATAAGAGAATTATTGTTGAGGTTCTTTACTATTTTTCTCTTTTAGATATGAAAGATAAGATAATGTTAAAGATCTCATAGTTTCATTATTTTCTAATGAGAATATACTAATAGCTTTGTTACAAGAGTTAATAGCATCTTCAATAAGTTTTTGCTCTTCAAATAATCGTGCTTGTAAATAATAATTATCTCCTAGAAGATAAAAAGATTTATTTTCTAGAGCTTTAGTAATAGCGATAGAGTTCCAATACGTTGCATCGTTAAATTTAGTTAAGATTCCATAGATACGCGCAATAGAATAATAGAATGGTTGTTCAGAACTTGTATTTTGAATAATTTTTATATATGGTAAAACTTTTTTATACCAAAGAAGAGCATCTTCAAATAATTCTTTTTCTGAATAAAAATTCCCCAAAGTATTACATATATCACAATATAAAATACAACCAACTTCTACTTTTGCTATCAATGTCTTTAGATTTTTAATCGCAAGCTCCAGCTGATTATTTATATGATATGTTGTGATAGCTTGAAACCATTCAAAATATAAAATATTTTCTGAATCAAGAGTGTTTTTATCAATGGAAGATAAAACAAAATCTAGTGTCTTATAATCTCGTTTATAAAGTAATTCCATAAGTTCATTAACTTTGAAGTTAGAAGGTTGATATTCTTTAGTATCGATATCAAATAATGCTTCTATTTCACTAGTTGGAATATTTAATTTTTTTATGATTTTGAAAAATATATCTATAGAAGGAGTGACTTCTCCTTTTTCTAACCTACTGATAATAGTTTGAGTACAAATACCTTCAGCTAATTTTTTTTGAGACATATTTAGTGATTTTCGTTTGGTTTTTATTAAGTCAGCTAATTTAAGTTTCAAAGTTTATCCGCTCCTAAGAATTAATCAAATATTACTATAATAATACTATAAATCTACTTGTAAATCAATAAACTAGAAATATATAAGTATAATTAAAACACAATAGTGTTAAAAATATATAAATATAGTGTTGACTATCTTTGTTATCTCTGATAAAATTTATATAATAAATATACTTTTAGAGTCAGAATGAAAAAAAGGCTTTAAACTATAGTATTAGGGGTGAAGATCATGTTTAAGTTATTATTTAAACAAAAATATAGCATACTAGTATTTATTATTACAGTATTATGCGCAGCAACACAGGTTGCGACGTCTTATGGATTTAGTTTGATTATCCAAGCGACGGTAGATAAAAATTTAAGATTTATGGTGTCGGCGACTATTGCAGTTATGTTGATATATGTTGTTTTAAATACGTTGGGTTATTTCAGAGCGATATACGTTGAAAAATTGATTCAAAATTTTTCTACAAGGCTTAGAAAAACAGCAATTGCGGATTTCAAGAAAAAGTTAGTCTATAACGAAAAACATAATAATGGAGCAGAATGTATAGCTTTAAATACTACTGATATCCAGCAGTTTGAGCAATATGCGGCTAATTGTTTATTTGCGATTTACAGTATATCTTTAGTTGTTATCTCAACAATTGTATTACTTAAGGTGAATATTACGTTATTTATTATCTCACTTGCATTGTCTTTATTAATGATGGTTCTACCTAAGTATTTCAACAAGGCGATAAAAACAACGACAAAAGACATTTCAAAAGCTACAGAAGATTTCAATAAGGATTTAGAGAATGCGCTGGCTAGTTCAGAAATGCTAAACAACTTTTCTGCGTTGAATTTATTAGATAGAATTGTAAATGTAGGTTCAAAAAATATAAAAAATGCTAAAGTTAATAGAAAAAAATCTATTATGACTTTACAAGGATTGAATGTGACATTAAATGCAGGTAACCAAATCGCATTGATTTTCATAGCGGGATATTTCGCATATAAAGGGTATATTGAATTTGCGATGATATTTGCGATATCAGGTTATACAGGGGAATTCTTTGGAGGATTGACAAAAGTAATCGAACTATATCCGAATTTCGCTTCTGCAAATGAGTTACTGAATAAGTACCCAGAACTTAAAGAAGAGAAAAGTTTACCGAGAGTAGAAAAATTAGATAAGGCGATTGTAGTTTCTAATGTTAAATATAACTATCCAGATAAAACGGTAGAATTTCCTAATTTAACTTTTGAGAAAAACAAGAAGTATTTAATAAAAGGAAAAAGTGGTAGTGGAAAATCAACATTGATAAATATTTTAAATGGTGATTTGAAGAACTATGAAGGAAGTGTAGAATGGGATAATAGAGAATTAAAACAATTTGATATTAAATCGGCAATTTCTACGATGAATCAAAAAGTGCAATTGTTAAATTTATCGATCAAGGATAATATTATTTTAAACAAAGAATATAACGACAAGTTGTTTAGAGAAGTTCTGGAAAATTGTAAGTTAGTTGATGTTATTGATAATTTAGAAGAAAAAGAAAATACAATACTAGACAATAAAAACTTAGCTTTATCAGGTGGACAGCTGCAGAGATTAGGATTAGCGAGAAGTTTATATCATAAAAAAGATGTATTCATAATTGATGAAGGTACAGCTAATTTAGATAGTAAGTTGGCAGATGATATTGAGGAAATAATATTAAAAGATAAAGAATCTACAGTCATTATGATAACTCATAGAAATAGTGAAAAAATCGAAAACTTAGCAGATAAAGTAATAATATTAGGTAGCTAGATGAAAAAGAGGGTGGGAGTGACTCAAAAATCGTGATTTCTTAAGAAACAAGATTTTGTTGAGTCTTCCCTGAACCTTCTTTTTTATTGTGTAGCTATGGATTTTTATTCTTATAAATATAGAAAATGTAAGAACAAAAATAGGGCAGCACCTTCCTCTTGAATTAATGTGTATAAATGTGTATAATAAAGATAAGGAGGACAATACAATGCCAATGACATCTAAAGAGATGATTAAGCTTTTAGAAGCGAATGGCTTCATTTATGTAAAAAGTGGTGATGGTTCGCATAGAAAGTTTAGGAATCCCAAGACTGGTAGGGTAACACAAGTTCCGTTTCATAATCGTGCTTTAGGAAAAGGTCTAGAACATAGGATTTAGAAACAGGCGGGATTGAAATAGTTCCCGCTCCTTATTTTAATAATAGGAGGTATTATTATGAATGTAGTCTATCCTGCTGTATTTTATAAAAATATAGAGAATGACGGATATACAGTGGTTTTTCCTGATTTAGATTTTGGTGCTACTGAAGGAGAAAATTTAAAAGATGCATTTTTTATGGCTAGTGATTATTTAGGTGCTTGGTTGTATGAGTATTATATTGATGGAAAAGAGTTTCCGATAGCAAGAGATATAAAAGATTTAGAAATTGAAGAGGATGAGTTCTCAATAAAAGAGGCTAGTTTTGTAAGTTTAGTTGGTGTTGATATGCTAGAATATGCAAGAAAATCAGAAGTAAAAACAGTAAGAAGAAATGTATCGATACCAAGTTATTTAAATGAGTTAGCAAAAAGAAATAATATAAACGTAAGCCAATTATTACAAGAAGCGTTAAAAGAAGAATTTAGTATGTAAATATAAAGACAGCAATTCAGAAAAATAATAAAGCTGAGTTGTTGTCTTTTTCTAATGGACACACAACGATAAAAGCACCAGGGAAGTGTCCATTCAAGAAAGACAACCCAGAAAAAGACTTTCCAACGTTTGTCCTCTTACAAAGAACAATAAGGTGAAAATTATAAGTATCTAGGAATGAACCTGAAACCTCGTTTCCCGAACATTCTTTGTATTTTTGAACATTTTCGTAACAATAAACTTAAAAGCTATCTTTTAATTTAGCTATATAGTATAATAGTAATTGATAATAAATATCAATAAAGGTAGCTAGAGCCTTTTTCATAAAAAGAGTGAATGTTGGATTTTTATAAAAAATAACCTAAGTCCAATATTATATTTTTACTTATTTTATGTAAAATAAATCTAAATTTGAAATTAAATAAGGAGATATTATGAAGATAGATGGTAGAGCGATGGCTCTCTTTAATATCAAAAAAGAAGTATATCTCGTAGCGATTCTTAAACTTGTTGCCTTTTGGTGCTCGCTGTTTTTCATCTACAATTTCGTAGATTTTCTATTTTATTCACTAGGTGAGGAGAGTAGAAGCGGTGCTGTATTAGGATTTATTTTAAAAACGGTAGTAGGTTTAGTAGTTTATTACGCAGCTACAACAGGGGATAATTACTTCAGTCACAAAATTTCTAAACAGGTTAGAAATACATTAAGGAAAGAGATTTACAACAAAGTAGAAAAACTTTCACTAAATTACACAGAAGCAGTAAATACTGGTAGTCTTCTTGTGATGAATTCTTCATCAATTGTGAATATCGAGTTTTATTTCAATAAGTTTGTACCGCAGATGTTTGCGACATTATTTATAGTACTTAGCTCGTTTGTGATTTATGGGAAGATTCACATCTTACTATTTATAGCGATGTTATTATTATATCCGCTTATTCCTGTATCTATTATGATTATTATTAAGAAATCGAAAAAAGCTAATAAAAAGAATTTCAGTGATTTCTTAAGTTTATCAGAGGTATTCTACGATAGATTATCAGGTTTCACAACGGCAAAAATTTACGGTAAAGAAGATAACGTAGCGAGTGATGTTGATACTCGTAGTGCAAAATATAGAAAATCAACGATGGCATTACTTCGTCACCAACTTAATTCTATTAACGTGATGGACGCTATTACTTATGTTTCTATTTTTGTTTTATCGATTATTGCTATTTTTGCGGTGAAAGATCAGAAACTTATTGTTTTCGTAATCGTAGCTTCTTTAGAATGCTTCAAACCGTTGCGTGCTTTAGGTGGTTTATTCCATATTTCGATGAAAGGGAATGTTGAGTTAGATAATATCTATAAACTTCTTGATTATCCGGAGCAAGAAAAAGATGAAACTATTGAGGTAGAAGCAGGGAAAAATATTGTTCTGAACAATGTAAGTTTCTCTTATGGCGAGGAGAAGACTTTAGAAAATATTAATATGATATTTAAACCTGGTACGAAAACAGCATTAGTAGGAGAAAGTGGAAGTGGTAAGTCTACTATTATCAAACTAATCTTAGGTTTAAATTCTAACTATAGCGGAAGTATAAAATATGACAACTTCAATATCGATAGTATTCCTACTAGAGAGATGGCTAAAATTACGACACTTATTACTAATGATAGTTATTTAGTTAAAGGTACTGTAAGAGAGCATTTAAGTGTCCGTAAAAATATAACTGAAGAAGAAATGTACAATGCATTAGAAAAAGTTAATCTTAGAGATTTCGTGGAAGAACACGGTGGTCTAGATTATGAGCTTGCGATAGGAGCTGCGAACCTTTCTGGAGGTCAAAAACAAAGACTACTTGCAGCAAAAGCAATACTAAAAGATTCTTACTTGTATATACTTGATGAAGCTGTATCGAATATTGATGATTACAGTAAAGAAATCGTGCTTAATGCATTCGATTCAATAAAAGAAGGAAAAATTATCATCGTTATTTCTCACGATTTAGAGACGATAACAAATTCAGATAATATCTATGTTCTAAAAGATAAGAAAATTATCGAAGAAGGAACATATGATGAACTGATTGAAGAAAATTCTCTGTACAGAAAATTATTCACAGATCAACAACAACTGAAATCAAAATTTTTAGCTAAGGAGGTAGAGTAATGACATCATTAAGAGAATTAAAACAACTTTTAGCTATTGCTCAAGAGTTTAAACGTCCATTACTTAGAGCGACTCTATTCGGGAGCTTAGGGCACTTAACGCTTGTCGTATTTACCTACTTCATCTCGTTATTCTTTTTAACGAAAATAACGACAATAGCTGCGATTTTATTTATCGTGATTTTTGCTTTAGCTGTATTAAAAGGGCTATTCAGTTATACTGAGCAACTTTTAAATCACTATGTAGCGTTCAAAGTACTACATGCCTTACGTGTTAAAGTTTTAGAGAAATTCAAACGTATATCTGTCGATAGTTTTACAAAAAACACTTCAGGTGATTATATGACGATGATTACGACTGATATTGAATTATTAGAAGTTTTCTACGCGCACACGATAACACCATTCATGATTTATATCGTGCAAAGTTTAGTAGTTAGTATCTTCTTACTATTCTTTAGCGTGAAACTAGCATTAGTAGCTTTAATAGTCTATATCGTAATTGGACTTGTGTATCCGTTAAGTTTTAGAAATGTGGGGCAAGATGTTGGTGAAAATTATCGTCGTAAACTGACTCAAGTAAACAACAATTCATCAGAAGAAGCTTATGGAATTTTTGAAACATTACAATATGGAAAAATTGACGAAGCAAAACGTAATATCGATTTGGAAACTGAAGAACTGACAAGAAGTTCATATCTTAAAAACAAATTCTTAGTAGATTTAAATACTCTAAATGTTGTAACTTACAATATCGGGGTGTTGGCATTTATCTACGTGGCATCTTCACTTGATAGTCAGTTCGTAACTGTTTCATTAGTTGCAATGTTTATCGTATCGTTTATTCCTATTTTATACATGGGGAATCTTGCTTCAACATTAAGTCAGACGATGGCTAGTGGAAAGAGATTTTTAGAGCTTATGAATACGCCGGAAGAAGAGGAAAATAGTGGAGTAGTTGTTGATTTTAATGAACTTAAAGTTGAGAACTTAACATATCGATACGCTGATAATACTGTAGTGGATAATCTAAGTTTTGATGTTAAAAAAGGTGAGATTATCGGATTAAGTGGACCTAGTGGATGTGGTAAATCTACAATAGCGAAACTTATTATGAAATTCATCTCAGATAAAAACATGGAAGGTAATATCACTATTGATGGTATTGATCTAAGAGACATAGATAACCGTTACTTTAGAGAAAATAGCTCGATAATTTTACAAGATAGTTACTTATTCAATGCAAAAATTAAAGATAACATCACATTCTTCGAGAAAGATTTAGATAAAGAAGAGTTGGATGCATCATTAAGAAAAACAAATCTAAGAGGTTTTGTGGATAACTTGAAACGTCGTGAAAATGAAATTGTTGGTGAGAGAAGTTCGAACATAAGTTCAGGGCAAAAACAACGTTTATCAGTAGCACGTTCATTCTACAACGATAGTAAACTTCTGATTCTTGACGAAGCAACAGCAAACATCGATATTTTCAGTGAAATCGAAGTGCTAAAAGCTTTAGAAGAAAGTAAAAAAGACAAGATAACAATAATAATTTCACACAATAAATCAACATTATCAATATGTGATAAGGTAATTAGATTAGGTGAATAGAAAGAAAAAGGAACTTGGAAATTTCCAAGTTCTTTTTTGCTATTTTGTTAAATTTCTATAGATTTGTTGTTTAATAAATTGTAGATCATGCTCCTCAGTAGGGCATGGAGTGTCCTCAAAAAGAATAAATCTTTGAGCTGAGTAGGTCATGATAGGTCCTGCGAATGAACGAATGATTTCTGCTGGCGATAAGTTCTCGTTAATTTTAGGATTGTTTTCTTTATGTTTTTGTAATATATCTCTAAAGTTTATTTCTGCAAAGACTACTTTTAACGAATCGATAAGTTGTGCTTTTAAATTCTCGTTTGTTAATATCTCTGAGAATACTATTTTTACAGTATTCTTATTTTCTTTTAGGAAAACCATACGATCTTCAACAACATAACTTATTAAATCTTCAAGTGAATTAGTATTTTGAATTCTTTTTAGAAAATTTAAAAATAATTTAGGGATAACAGGGACTATTATTGAATATAATAAATCTTCTTTAGTTTTAAAGTATTTGAATACTGTTGCTTGACTAACGCCTGCTTCTTTAGCGATTTGCAGCGTAGATGTCCCATGATATCCTTGTTTTGCGAACAAATTAATCGCAGCTGCTATTGTTTTTTTCTTACCAGGTGGGGAGGTTTCGTCATGAGATATGCTAAAGTAAGATTGTAAGATATTTTCAGTCATAAGAGTCTCCTATTGTTTTTTAAACTTTTCTATATCGTTTTAAGCCTAGAATATTAAGTATTATTAGAAGTATGCAAAGTGCAAGTAGAACAATGATATCATTTTTAATCGCAAGAAGATTTTTACCTTCTAAAATTATTTTGCTTAATCCGTCACTAGCATACGTAACAGGTAGGATTTTACTAATATAGACAGCGATTTTTCCCATACTCTCAACAGATACTATTCCTGAAAAGAACATTTGTGGAATAACTATTACTGGAACGAACTGCATAATTTGAAATTCTGATTTTGCAATTGTAGAGATTAGTAAACCTAATGTTAAGGCAACCATTGCTAGTAATACATTAACTATTATAACATAAAACGGATTTCCAGCAACTTCAATATTTAATAAATATATAGATGATAGAGTGACGATAATAGTTTGAATTACAGCTAAGGAGCTATATGATAGTACATAGCCTAATACAACTTCACTTCTTTTTATCGGAGTTGCTAAGAGTCTATCTAGAGTTCCGCTAGTACGCTCTTTTAGTAGAGCCATTCCAGAGATTAGAAATACGAAGAAGAATAGGATATAGCCGATTAAAGTAGGTGCAACTTTATTGAAAAATGTTGAATCTGCATTACCATAGTTATAATATTCTTTAACTTCAGGTTCTTGTTTATTTGCACCTAATTTAGGGTTTACTTTTTTTACAACTTCTATCAATTTTTTTACTTCTGATACTTTTATAGAACTCTTTAAAACTTGTTGAGCTTGTGCAGTTTTTGTAGAGTCTATATTAGCGTGAATCACCGTGTAGATATTGTTATCGTAAGAAATTACAGTATCTATCTCGTTATTTTTTAATTTCTCTTCAGCAGCTTCTTTTGATTGATATTCTTCTAGATGAACGTTGTCAATATCTTTCATTACAGAAACTACACTTTGAGGAGTGTTTACAGAAGCAACAGTAATTTCAGAATTTGTGTTTGCTGAAAAGACTATGCTGATCAACCACATTATAAATATCGGTGCAACGAACATCATTGCTAAAGTTCTTTTATCTCTAAAAAATTCCTTAAATACTCTATTTGAAACAGTTAAAATTCTCATGTTATTTTTCCTCCACTTTTAAGAATACTTCTTCGATAGTAGTAACATTATTTTTTTCTTTTAGATTTTTTGGTGTGTCGAAGTCTATAATATCTCCACGAAGAAGAAGTCCGACTTTATCTGTAAGTTCTGCTTCGTCCATTACATGAGTCGTTACTAGAATGCCAACACCGTTAGCCTTCTGCTTAAATAATTCCTTCCAAATACTACGACGAAGGCTAGGATCTATACCGACTGTAGGTTCATCGAGTATAAGTAATTCAGGGCTACCGATTAGCGCAATAGCGAGTGAAAGTCTGCGTTTCATCCCACCTGAATAATTCGATACTAATTTTTTTAAGTGCTCGGTTAAGTCGACTATTTTTGCTACATAAGCTATTTCTTCTTTTAGTTGTTTTGAAGGAACACCTTTCATTTTTCCAAAAAATTCTAGATTTTCGTAGCCGGTAAGCATTTCATAAAGAGCATCGCTTTGTGCCATATATCCAATATTAGAAAGAATTTCTCTTTTTGGCATTTTGCTATCAAAAATAAGGGCATCACCTTTATCTGCTTTTTCCATACCGAGCATTGTTTTTATTAATGTTGATTTTCCCGATCCAGAAGGGCCGATAAGACCTACAATTTCACCTTTTTCTAGGTTGAAATCAATGTCATCAAGGACTTTTTGATCCCCGAAGCTTTTTGATAATGAAGTAATTTGTACTAATTTTTGCATAAGCATCGCTTCCTTTCTGAAGTGAGTGAACACTCACCTTATATTTAATATTGTAGTGAGTAAACACTCACTTGTCAAGAAGAAAATTTGAAAAATTCTAAAAAGGGGCTGAAAACAATTAGATAAATTTTTTGCTGTTAATGTTATTTTTGAGATATTTTCTTAGTAATATAAACTTAGTTTAAAGTCGCCTGAGTACAATAGTTAATATATATCATAGAAATGTGATATAATATTTATAAAGTCAGAATAATAAAATATCAACAATAAAGTCAGGAGGAATTTATTATGATAGATGGATTAAATAAAATTTGGAATAAATTTCTTAATTTTTTAGAAGATAAAAAAATTTATAAATCATACGAAGGAGCTTTAGTCTCTGGGGTATGCAGTGGTTTAAGTAAAAGATTTGGAATAAGTGCTAGTTTTTTACGAGTACTATTCTTATTAGCGAGTATTTTCTCATTCGGTAGCCCGATATTGATATATATACTGTTATCGATAATAATGCCGGCAAAACCGATGAAAGAAAATTATAGAAAATCAAGCTACATCGATGGACGTGCTTGGGAAAAGTAATATAAAGAAAAGTTCTAATTGATCAAGTGTCAATTAGAACTTTTTGTTTATTTCACTGCATCGATAAATCTAGCTGCTATTTCTTTTGGACGGGTAATAGCTCCACCTACTACTACACTAAAAGCTCCTGCATTATATGCTGCTTTAGCATTCTCAGGGTAGTGGATACGTCCTTCAGCTATGATTGGAACAGAAATAGTTTCAGATAATTTTTTGATAAGATCTAAGTCTACTTCATTTGGTCTATCTTTTGTATTTTCTGTGTAACCACTTAAGGTAGTTCCTACGAAATCAATACCTATTTTTTCTGCATTTACACCTTCTTCGAAAGTAGCGATGTCTGCCATTAAAATAATATCAGGATACTTAGCTTTGATTTCTGCAACAAAATCATTAATTGTTGTTCCATCAAAACGAGGGCGTAAAGTACAGTCTAAGGCAATGATTTCACAACCTGTTTCTACAAGGGCGTCTACTTCTTTCATAGTTGCTGTGATGAATTGAGACATTCCTTCGTAACTTTGTTTGATAATTCCGATAACAGGTAAGTCTACTGTTTCCTTGATTTGAACTATGTCAGTAACACCTTGTGCACGGATACCAACGGCTCCAGCTTCTTTAGCCGCTAGTGCCATAAGTTTCATGATTCCACCTTCTTCAACATAAAGTGGTTCTCCAGGTAATGCTTGACAAGAAACGATGATTCCACCTTTTATTTGGTTTAAGATTTTTTCTTTTTTATCCATAGTTAACTCCAATCAGAGCTTAATCTTTAATGGTTAAGCTGTAGTATTTATAATTTATATATATTTTTACATATTCGAAAATTTTGCCATCACCGAAGTAAGTATACCTATCGAATTCAAAACATGGTTCACCGTCTTTTGCGATAAATTTGGCAATTTCTTCAGGAGTATCAACTATAACGTTCATAATTTTTTTAGATTTTTCTTGGTGAATATCTATACGATATTTTTTTCTAATCATAGTAGCCAGCTCTTTGAAACTATCTATATCATTAATATTAACGTCAGGTAAATATTTTATTGGAATATAGTTAGTTTGGTGAGCCCATGCGATATTACCGATATATTTTATACGAGCTACTTTTAGAAGTTTTTGATTTTTTAATTTTAATTTAGAACAAAGTTCTTTATCTTGAATAATCTTAGCTTCGATAACTTCAGAGTGTTCAGATACTGATTCTTTAAAGTGTTTGTGGAAGTTGTTATTTTCTGTAACTAAAACTTTTTTGTTAACTAATGTTTTATTAACAAAACTCCCTTTACCTTGAACTCTAAAAATATACCCGGCAGATTCTAGTTCGTTAAGAACACGTACTGCAGTAGTACTACTAACATTATATATTTCTTTTATCTCTTTTTCTGTATAGAGTTGTTCACCTTCTTTAAAAATACCAGTTTGTATTTTTAAAATGATGTCATTTATAATCTTCTCGTATTTTTTCAAGTTGACTCCTCCTTGATTAATTAATATAAAAATAGACTTATTAAAATTTAATGTGTTAACTTAAATTTATATTATCACTTATCGTGAACTTTGTAAAGAAAAATTTTAATAATATTAGAAAAAATTTAAACGGTTGCATAAGTTGGAGTATTAGAACAAGAGAGATATTGATGAAAGAAACAAAGACCCTCCTTACTTTTTAGGTAAAGAGGGGATAAGTTTTAATATTTTATTTTTCTACAAATGGGCTGATAGCTCCGTATAGAGCTGCATCGTTTCCTAATTCAGCTGCTAGGAATTTAGTTTGGTTATTTTCGATTGGGTGTAGTTCACGTACTTTAGCTTCAAGTTTGTTTAATAAGTAATCACCTTGAGCAGATACGGCACCACCGATTACGATGTATTTTGGATCTAAGATACATAGTAAGTTAACAATACCACGAGCAAGTTCAAATAACCATTCGTCTAGCACTTTTAATGCGCTAGTATCTTCGCGTTTACAAAGATCGAAGAATTCGATAACGCTTAGGCCTTCGTACATCTCAGCTTTAATTTTTCTATCTAATGCGATAGTAGAAGCACGTTGTTCGTATGTAGTTTTAGTATCGAAATCATAAACAGATTGTCCGATTTCCCCTACACCGAAGTTAGACCCGAAAGGAAGGCTGTTTAAGTAGTAAGCACCACCGATTCCAGTTCCTAAAGCCATACAGAATACTTCATCTAGCCCTTTAGCTCCACCAAGCCATTGTTCACCAAGTAAAGCACAGTTAACGTCGTTGTCAGCATATACTGGAATACCTAGTCTATCTCCAAAGTCACGTTTGAAGTTAGTTCCAAGGTAGTTTTTAATAGTTGGAGCGGCACGGATTACTTCCATGTGTACATTATCGATAACTCCTGCTGCAGAAATTCCTGCTGCAGAGAAGTTGTAAGTTTCACGGATTTTGCTTGCTATTCTGAACATCTCATCAGTAATTTTTACAGTTACGTTGTCAGGTGTTTTGCAAGTTTCGTAGTGAATGATTTTGTAGTTGTCATCAAACACAGCAAATTTTATACTTGTCCCACCAATATCAATTCCTAAATACATATTATACCTACTTTCTAAATAAAGACATATCAATCTTTGATTTTTGTTAATTTTTTTAAATTTCTTTACAACGATATATTACCATAAAAACGGTTTTTTGAAAATAAGTTATTGAAAAAAATATAAGGCATCTGCTATATAAAGTAGTCTACTTGGTGTATAATTAAATCGTAGTTATATAATATAAGGAGAAGAAAATGGATAAAATTATATTTTTAGAGCCTGTATTTTGTGAAAGAATATGGGGAGGACGCAATTTAGAAAGTTTTAATTTTTCTATTCCACAAGGAAATATTGGAGAAGCATGGGTGATTGCAGCTCATGATAATGGAAGTTCAAAAATAATAAATGGACAGCTAGCAGGATTGACACTAAAAGAGGCTTACGAGAAAAAGCCTACGTTATTTACAGAAAAAATTTATGATAAGTTTCCATTATTGATTAAGATCTTAGATGCTAGTGATAATTTGTCGGTTCAAGTGCATCCTGAAGATGACTATGCGCGAGTAAATGAGAATGGAGAGCTAGGTAAGACTGAATGTTGGTATGTGTTAGATGCTAAAGAAGGTGCGAAATTAGTATATGGACATACTGCTAAAACAAAAGAAGAGTTTGATAGTAAGATAGATACGGAACAATGGAATGAATTATTTATTGAGGAAAGTGTAAAAGCAGGGGATTTCTTCTATATTCCAGCGGGGACTCTTCATGCGATTGGAGAAGGAATTTTAATTTATGAAGTGCAACAGAACTCTGATACAACATATAGAGTTTACGATTATGATCGTGTTGATAAAGAGGGAAATGCTCGTGAACTGCATATAGAAAAAACAAAAGATGTAACCAAAGTTCCTTTCGAAAAAGCTACGACAAATCCTAAAGAAGAGAAATTAGAAGGAGCTACTATAACATATTTAGCAGATGAGAAGTATTTTTCTGTTTATAAGATAGATGTTAAAGGTCAGGTTACTCTAGAAAAAACTACTACGGGGAATTTATTCACAGTTCTTGAAGGTAAAGGTAGAGTAGTAATTGATGGAACTAGCTATGATGTAAAAATAGGAGATAGCTTTATTCTAACAACAGCTTGTTCTTCATATAGATTAGAAGGAAATATGTTCCTAATCGGAAGCTATGATAGATAGAATGTTCTAAAGAATATGAATCTTAAATTAAAGTGACTGATCCAAAAGTCCTAAAAAAAATTATATAAGAGCGCATAGACGCAGGAATTTACTGATATTTAAAGAAAGTTTTAATATCTAATAAACTTAGCGGGAGTGACTCGATAAATCGATTTCTTTGAAATTATGATTTTTGAGTAGCTCCTTTTTTGTATTTAAAAGTTTAATGTATTAAATAGATGGTGGAAGACTAGACAAATACTAGATAAATAATGTATAAAACAACTCAACAGTAACAATGATTGAATTATATTGTATACAGCCTAAAGGTTAATAGGTAAAAGGGTTTCAAAAAATATTATAATTTTAATTTTTTCTATTGACAAACGATAGAAAACGTTTTACAATATAAGTGTGTTAAAATTTAATGTGTTAAATAAATGCAAAAATTAAAATAATAAAAACAAATAACGGAGGTTATAACAATGAAAGATTTAAAAGGACTTTATTCAGCTTTACTTATTCCATTTGACGAAAATGGTGAGGTTAAAGAAGAGGGGCTAAGACAAGTTATCGAACATAACATCAATGTAAGTAAAATTGATGGTCTATATGTTAACGGAAGTAGTGGGGAGAACTTCTTATTAAACACTGCTCAAAAGAAACAAATTTTTAAATTTGTAAAAGAAGTAGTTGGTGACAGAGTTAAACTTATAGCTCAAGTTGGATCTTTAGATTTAAATGAAGCGGTAGAATTAGCTAAATATGCTACAGAATTAGGATATGACTCATTATCAGCAGTTACTCCATTCTACTACCCTCTATCATTCAACGAAATTAAACACTACTATAAAACAATCATCGATGCAACAGATAACAGCATGATTCTTTACTACATTCCATTCTTAACAGGGGTTAAAATTAGTTTAGATCAATTTGCTGAATTACTAGAAGATGAAAAAGTTATCGGTGTTAAATACACTGCAGCAGACTTCTATCAATTAGAAAGATTCAGAAAACGTTTCCCTAACAAACTTATTTGGTCTGGATTTGATGAAATGTTAGTTCAAGCTGCTATTACTGGAGTAGATGGAGCTATTGGTTCTACATACAATGTTAACGGACAAAGAAGCCAAGAAATCTTCAGACTTGCTAAAGAAGGTAAAGTTGCAGAAGCTTATGAACTTCAACATGAAGCAAACGACGTAATTGAAAAAGTTCTTGAATTAGGATTATACCAAACACTTAAAGAAATTCTTAAAGTTAAAGGAATCGATGCAGGAACTTGTAAAAAACCTATGAAATCATTTGATCCAGCTAAATTAGCTGAAGTTGAAAAATTAGTTAAAGATTATAACCTATAATTTTTAAAAAAATAAGGGGTATATTAGGGATAAGGGACTGACTTGAAAAATCGATTTCTCTGAAATTACGATTTTTTGGGTCGCTCCCAAAATAAGAAGTAAATAAAAATTAGGAGGAGAGTACCATGGACAAAATAGGATTTGGTACACTGAATAGTATAGTTTTAGCAGTTTATCTAATAGCTATGCTAGGTATAGGGGTATATTTCACTAAAAAAGCAGGTGAAAGCACGGACGAATTCTTTAAAGCTGGTGGTAATATTCCATCTTGGGCAGTAGGATTCTCAATTTATGCAACAACATTATCAGCCATTACATTTATGGCGACACCGGAAAAAGCATTTAACGGTGACTGGACATATGCAGCAGGGAATTTTTCAATTATCGCGATTATTCCGATATTAATTCACTACTATGTTCCATTCTTTAGAAAATTAAATGTAACGACAGCCTATGAATATTTAGAAGAACGTTTTAATCCTAGTGTGCGTGTAGTAGGAAGTGTGTTATTCTCACTATTCCATATTGGACGTGTAGCTATCGTTATTTACTTACCAACAGTTGCTATTACATCAGTATCGACACTTAACCCATTCTTAGTGTGTGCGGTTATCGGATTACTTTGTGTAGTTTACTCATTCTTAGGAGGGGTAGAAGGAGTTATCTGGACAGACGTTATCCAAGGTATCATTTTACTTGGAGGAGCTGTTTTAGTAATCATCTTAGGAGCATACCACGTAGGTGGATTTGGACAAATTACTCAAGATGCTTTAGCAAATGGTAAAATTGTAACTGCTGAGAAATTTAATTGGTCATTAACTGCATCTACTATTCCAATCATCTTCATTGGATCAGTATTTAACAGTTTACAACAATATACAGCTTCTCAAGACGTAGTTCAACGTTATAGTACTACTGAATCAGTTAAAGAAACTAATAAATCACTTTGGACTAATGGATTATTAGCATTCATCTCTATTCCAATTTTCTATGGAATGGGAACAGTTCTTTACAGCTTCTACAAAGGTAGCCACGCTGTAACTAAATTACCAGACTTCATGAACGCTGAAGTAGTAGGTAAAGCAGCTAACACAACAGCTTTAGTACCTTACTTCATCTTAACAGCATTACCAGCTGGTATCGCTGGATTAGTTATCGCAGCTATCTTAGCAGCTGCTCAATCAACTATCGCATCAAGTTTAAACTCAATTTCTGCTTGTATCACAGTTGATATTAAACAACGTTTCTTCGGACTAAGTAAAGATGCTAAACAAGACGTTCTATTAGCTCGTGTTATCATTATTGTAGCAGGTGTACTTGGAACAATTGCAGCATTATACTTTGTTAACACTAACCAAAAAGAAACTTGGGATTTATTCCTTAAATATATCGGACTTCTAGGAGTGCCTTTAGCTGGTACATTCGCACTTGGTATCTTTACTAAACGTGCAAACGGAGCAGGAGCACTATTAGGATTATTAGTAGCAGGTGTTGTATGTTGGTATATCCAAGACTATACAACTTATGCTAAACAAAGTCCATTTATCTTCTCAGGATTCTCATTCTTAAGTGCATTAGTATTCGGATATATCTGTAGTTTCTTCTTTAAATCTACAAAAAATATCACTGGACTTACTATTCATACTAAAGATCAAGAATACGTAAAAGAAGCAAAATAATAAGTAAAGACCTTAAATATAATATAACAAACTTACGAAGAACAATCCTCGATATAAAAGTCGAGGATTATTCTTTTTATGATGGTTTATTGGAATCTTGAGATAGTGAGTTAGGATATTGTTTTTCTAAACTTTATTGAGGTATAATTGTATTGAAATATAGGGCCAGGAAGGTGAGAGAATGAAATTAGAGAGAGAACGAGAATTAAATTATAAGGTTAGTATTTTAAAAGATTATGCAGAGATGCAATTATTGTCGATTGAATTTGATGCCATAGATAATTCAAAAATTCATACCGAACTTGTTATGAAAAAAGCTAATAATAAAGGGATAATATTAGAAATTCCAGATTATGAGGAAGTGCCGAGTAGCGAGGTAAATCTTATGAAATATTGTGTTTTAGGTTATAGTTGTGGCTCGCTTCATGTGAGGGGAGATAGAGGAAGAAGTGAAAATAAGCAATCAGCTTCAATATATTTCCCATTTTTAAATAATAATAGTGAGGATGATTTATATTATAATTATGCTTATCAAGATGGGATAGATTTAGTGAATGTTTTTAAGAGGGAGTTTCCGGATTTGCAAGTGACGATTGTTGCTAAAGGTCAGGGGGCTGCTATCGGTATTGTCACAGCTGCCGTTGGTAAAAAAGTCCAAAATTTATTTATTTCTAATGTGCAAAATACAGATTTCAAATTTATTTTTGATAATAATCTTGATGTAGGAGTTTATGATGGTATTCGAGAATATAATCGTAATTATCCTGAAAAAGAGGACTACTTATTAGAGATGTTAGAAAAAATTGATGTGTTAAATTATGCAGAGGATGTTGAAGCGGAGATTTATTTTGGTTATTCGAGTTTAGATGATGAGCGAAATATTGTTATTCATAAAAAGTTAGCTAGTTTATTTAAACGAAAGAAAGTTACAGTTTTTGAGTATGAAGATTTAAATATTCATGAGAAACTAATTGAAGGGTGGATGATAAACTAGGATATGAATTAATAATGGATCTACATATAAAATAAAATCCGAATCTAATAGTTACACAATCGCAAGGGTTAGGCTTGAGATAGTTTGTAACGTAATAGATTCGGATATTTATATTATTTAAGTTTTTCTATTTCTTTAGTTAGTGATTCTTCAGTAACGCCCCCAGCAATTCTAGTTTCAAATGTACCATCACTATTGATTAAAATGTGAGTAGGGAATGAACGAATTGCGTAGTTTATGATGAAGCGGTCGTTAACATCGAAAAGAACAGGATAAGTTGCACCAAGTTCTTTTGCTTTTTTAAGAATTACATCTTTACTTTTATCCTGAGGACTTTGGTTTTTAAATTCTGCATCATTAGGAGAAGTCATTGATAGAAAGACGATATCTTTATTATCTTTATATTTTTGATAAACTTTTTCTAATTCTGGGATTTCTCTCATACAAGGTCCACACCAGCTTGCCCACATGTTAATATAGACTTTTTTACCTTTAAAATCACTAAGTTTTACAGTTTTTCCATCTTTATCCATTGCTGTAAAATCAAAAGCTTGAGTAGCTTTAGTTTCACTAGATGAAGATGTAGAAGTTTGTTTATTTGTCTCTTCTTTCTTTTCAGAAGAGCTTGAGCATGCACTTAAAATAAGAGCACTACTAAGAAGAGTTGCGCTAAGTATTGTCAATTTTTTCATATTAATTTCCTCCAATTCAAATTACAAGTTTAAGAAAAGTATCTAGTTAAAGTGATAAATGATCCACTTAGAATTAGAATACCTATTAAAATAAGGATAATTCCTGAGATAACTTGTGTGTATTTTAGAATGTTTGTATGTTTTTTGAATAGTTCTAATAATTTTGAAGCGAAGAATGCTACAAGGATGAATGGTAAGATAAATCCTAAGCAATAAGCAAGAATTAGAAGAACACTCATTATTCCAGTGTGACTAGATGCATATAAGAAAACACTAGCTAAGATTGGTCCAATACATGGAGTCCAAGAAAAGCTAAAGGTGAATCCCATTAGAAAAGCAAGAATAGGAGTAGTTTTATTTCCTTTTCTCTTAACTTTATTTTTTATTGAAAATTCTTGTTTTAAAAATCCTATTTTGAAGACACCTAGTTGTAATAGTCCCATAAAAATAATTAAGACACCACTAATAATTTGTAAAGTTTTAATGTTTTCGTTTAAGAAAATACTGATAAAACTAGTTGCAAAAGCTAGGATGAAGAAAGTTGAACAAATACCAAGAACGAATGATAGTGTATTTGTAATAGTGTTACGTTTATTAAAGACTAGTTCTCCGTGTTCATTCATTTCTTTTTTTCCGGCAAGAATACCGATATAGATTGGCAATATAGGTATTACGCAAGGAGAAAGAAAAGATAAAAGTCCTTCTAAAAAGACAAGGCCCATCTTTAAGCCCGAACTAGCTGTATTAAAATCTGTCATATAACCTCCCTAAAAATAAAATTTAAAATTACAGATTTACTATATTATAAAAACGTTTCAAATGCAATTAAATTGCTTCATAAAAGAATTAATATTACGATAATAATATAATGTAACAGAGAGTTATCGTTATTGTTACAAAACTGTTACAAGTATTGAAAAAACGATACATTCAACATATAATGGTATTACGTCGAAGTTATAAAGCAATCGAAGTGATTCGAAAGAAAATCTAGACGTTAGAAATTAGACATAAACATTAGAAAATAGAAATTTAAATAGAACTTAGTAGAAAATGAGTCGCTTGACTCGAACTTAATTTTAAGGAGATTAGAATAGATGAGTAAATTACAAAAATTAGTAGCCGCTACGGCAATCGTATCAACAGTAGGTGTTGGTTTATCACAAATCGCTGATGCAGATACATATACAGTAAAAAAAGGTGATACTCTTTGGGATATCGCAATCAACAACGGAACAACTGTTGATCAACTTATGCAAGATAACAACTTAACAAGTTCATTAATTTTCCCTGGGGATAAATTAACTTACAACACAACAGTAGCTCAAGTAGCTCAAGCTAAAGAAGAAGGTTACTACACAGTAGTATTAGGAGATACTTTAGGAAAAATCTCTAATAGATTTGGTGTTTCAGTAGATCAACTTGTTAAATTAAACAACATTGACAATCCTAACTTAATTTATGTTGGAACAGTATTAAAAGTAAGTGAAAACGCAGCAGCTAAAGCTGAAGTAACAGTAGCTAAAGCTGAAAACACTGTGGCTAAAGCAACTGTAGTAGAAAACACTACAGAAAAAACAGTAGCTAAAGTAGACCCAGTTCAAACTGTACCTGCTAAACCAGCAGTAACAGCAGTAGCTACACCAAAAGCAGAAGTTAAAAAAGAAACTCCAGCAGCAGCGCCAAAAACAGAAGTTAAAAAAGAAACTCCAGCAGCAGCGCCAAAAGCAGAGGTTAAAAAAGAAACTCCAGCAGCGGCACCAAAAGCAGAAGTTAAAAAAGAAACTCCAGCAGCAGCGCCAAAAGCAGAAGTTAAGAAAGAAACTCCAGCAGCAGCGCCAAAAGCAGAAGTTAAGAAAGAAACTCCAGCAGCAGCGCCAAAAGCAGAAGTTAAGAAAGAAACAACAGTAGCAACAGCAGCACCAAGTGTAGCAGCAAAACCAGCAGCACCAGCAGCAGCGGCAACTACTCAAGCGGCTTCTTCAAACAAAGGAGCAGCAATTTACCAAGCAGCATTAGCTCAATTAGGTAGATATCAAGACTGTACAATGCTAGTAACAAACGCTCTTAAAGCAGTAGGAATTAACTTCCACGACTGGCCAATAGGATACATGAGTTTAGGGACTGTAGTTCCAGCATCACAAGCTCAACCTGGAGATTTAATCTATTATGCAAATGGTGGATTAGGAATGGCTCACATCGCAGTTTATGCTGGTAACGGTCAAGCAGTTCACGGTGGATGGTTAGGTAATCAAACGGTACTTAACTCTGCAAACGTAGCTGGTGGAGCAGTATACATCCGCGTTAAATAATTAGAAAATATAATGAAAAGTGATTGGAATTTTCCAGTCGCTTTTTTATTTTATACAGTCTGATTATTCAAATATATGCATTAAGAAATCGGACCGATGGATAGTATCAGTCCGATTAAATTATTCAAATCTGTAAGTAAGAAATAAATTTAAAAATAATTATTCAAAAGTTCCCCAGGTACTAGTTCTTTTAGATCCATCATGAGTTCCTGTAGCTAAGTAATGACGCTCTTTTGAGTAGGATATGTAGCTAATCCAAACAAAACCTTCTTTTATTACATAGCTATCATAGTATACTCGTTCTCCCTTATAATATGTATTAACAATTTTCCCTAGTTTACTTGGTTTAACCCTAACATTTATTGAAGGAACTTCTACGGTGAAATAACCATTTTCAGGGATTCTAGTCCATTCTTCACTAGAATCGTAGCTAGGTCTTATGAATCCAACTAGATAAGTATCATCACGGCTCATGATACGAGCGATACCTCCACGTTCTGGAGTACCATCAACATTTTGTTCTACAGAGGTAATAGTACTACCATTTACCTCAATGACTATTCCTACATGTCCATATTTATCCCAATCTCCCCAATGCCAGATTGCTATGTCTCCAGGAGCTATTTCTGCATCCCCTTTATAATATCTTTTCCAACTAGGAGGTATAGTGTTAGTTAGATAATCTATAGCGTTGCCGTATATTTGAAAGTTTGCAAAGTTTTTTACGTAGGCCATAGTAAGATCGACGCATTGTGCTCCGTACATGCCATCCATGTCAATCCATTTATATACATTATCTTTAGCCCAATTTACCATTGTTTGTTGACTTGTCATAATATTTACTCCCCTTGTTTGTGTTATTTGTTATTAATATCTAGATTTAATTTTGTTTCGATAATACGAGTAAGTTCATTTAAATTTTGGTTCTTTGTCAAATTCGGTTGATTTAGAAAATTAGGAGAAAGCTATGCTATATTAAGTAGTATAGCTTTTTTCCTATTTTTTCGTTTTAATCTTATTTCTTTCTTTTTAGCGAGAACAGCTTGACGCTCTTCTTTCGAATATCTAGGTTTCTTATTAGTCTCTGAAGGTGTAAATAGACTGAAAATAAGTAGTATTTTAGCTTTAAAGTTACTAAAAGATCTATAACCATAAGAAATACGTTTAATAACTTTGATTTTGTTGTTAATTCCCTCTAAAGGGCCATTAGATAGCCCATTGTAATACATAGTATTTTTGATTTGTCTTTTATATTTTCTAAGTGTTTTAATAGCTGTAAACATATATCTAGGTAAAGTAGATTTATCGTTAATTAAAGCTTTAAAACTATCAAAATCATCTTTTTCAAGAGCTTCTCTAAGGTCTTGGATAAGCCAATAACACTTATAAAGCTGAGAATCTTGCTTAATTAAGTAGTTGACAATATCTTGTTCGGTAGTGATGTACTTAAAGTATTTAAACTTCTTGTGGGTACCATTATCTAATTCATTATAGCTAGTAAGAAGATTTTTCCAATAACATTTCAATTGTCTGTATAACTCTTTATTCTTGTCTTTAATACTGTTCATAAATGACACCCTATATTTATTAAAAGCTCTATTAACTAACTGAACAATATGGAATCTATCAATAACTATCTTCGCATTAGGGAAAAGCTCTCTAATAATACTTTTATAACCAGAGTTCATATCAATAACTACTGCCTTAACCTTACAACGCTCTTGATAAGAATAATATAAGAAGTAGTCTTTAATAATCTTGTTAGTTCTCCCCTGAAGTATATTTTGTATTTTATGAGTTAATGCATCTGCATACACGAAGCTCATTTTACTTATACTATCGGAAGTAGAAGACACTTCATCAAAGCACATACAAACAGGTAAGGTTTTAGGTCTTTCTAAAGTTTTAGATAGATCAGACTGTATTCTTAATATAGTGTTAGTAGATACAGCGCAAGACTCGGCTATTTCTTTTGAAGTATTCTCTTTAGATAACCTTTTAATAATGCCAGCTCGTAGATTTTTAGAATTATTAGAATACTTTCTTACTTCAGTAGTTTCAGCTGTGAATGATTTACGACAACTTCTACATATAAAACGATGTTTATTTAAGTATAAGATAGCTGGTTTATCAGAAATAGTGGGCATTTTAACCTTTACTTTTCTATAACCGTTATTAGTTATCTTACATTCTTTACAATAAGGACAAGAGTTAGATGAAGCTTCCAATACTCCGTAATAAACTAGATGTTTACAACCATTTATTTCAATTTCCTCTGTTTTATCTAAAATTTTTATATTTTCGTCAGTTATTTGTAGCGTTATTTTAAGAGATTTGCTATAATTACACATATGAATGTAAATTTCCTTTCTTGATTTTTTGCTCATACTTAAATTATAGAGGAATTTTACATTCTTTTCTATTTTTTTATAAATTTAAATACGGCTGATATTTATTATCAACCGTATTTATTATAGACCCTAAATTTTTTCCTATGTTTTGTAGAGTGTTGTCTAATTTTAATAAAAAGAATACCGCAACAAATATAGGAAAGCCTACAGTATTAATGAAATTTAATATATCCATAAAAAAAGGTGCGGAATTAACCGCACCTCCCTCCCTTCTATTATTGAAGTTCGCTTGCTTCACGTGTAACGTAAGTAGCTTTTTTAAAACCTGTTAGAGTATGTTTGTCGTTGTTAAATACTTTTGTATCAACAATTTTTTGAGCAACAGCCTCAACAGTAGCTTTACTTAAATTTTCTTTTGGATGTGATAAAGCGATGTGATAAGTTTTTTTATTTTCTGTATTGAAATAAATATTTAATTTTTTCTCCATAATGTGTTTTTCCTCCTAAATTATAGTGCTTCTTTTGTGTTGGTAGTAATAGTATCAATATTTTTATCGATAAGTTTTTTTAATTCTTCCCCAACCTCTTTTAAAATGTTGTCCTCAGTGTTTGGAGCAACCTCAAAGTTATAACTTTTAATAACTTGTTTTTGGTTTTTCTCTTCACCATAGTTTAAATGTAAAACTTTTTTTAATATACTCATTTTGAAATCTCCTTTGTTGTTTGTTATTTGTCTTTGGCCTCTGACATTATACTTACCGAAATAACTAGCTATAAATTGTCAAAAAATAATTTTATTTTCTAAATATTAGTTTTAGTTTAAGTTTTAAGTACAATTTAATTTGAATAGAGTATAATAAAAAAGTAGTGGAAATATACTAGAAATAGTATTATAATATATTAGTAACGAAGGAGGGGAATATAATGAAAGATAATAGATTGTTGAAAGTATTATGGGGTATAGTATTAGCTATATTCTTATGTAGTGCGCTGTTCATAGGGATAAGTTATTTCACTGGTGGAGATAGTTCGAGTAAGAAAAAGGATAATGATACTACAGATGTATCTTCATCGAAAACTAAAGATAAAGAGGATTCTAAATCTAAGTCAAAAGAGAAAAGTGATGAGGAGAAATACAGAGAAAATAAAGATTCTAATGATGGTAATAGTTCATCTTCTTCAAGTACTCCTAAATCAGAAAGCAACAAGTCAAGTGACAATAACGGATCTGTAAGTAATAGACCAACTAACAACAGCAATACTGCTTCAAATAGTAATAATACTACTAAGAAAGAAGAAGTAAACACTGATAATAAAGAGAATAATAGTAGTTCAACTTCTAGTAATACATCATCACAAGGAACATATGGTAGTTCAGCTGATGCTAAAAAATATGCTAATGATGAAATAGCTAGATTAGCAAAAGAAAATAAAAAACACTATAGTTATACTGTAGACAGAAATAACAAAGGTGAATTTGTTGTAAATATTAAAGAAGGTTAGAATTTAAAAGCACAGTCTTTAGGAATATATTAAAGACTGTGCTTTTATTATGCGTAAAAAAGAGAGAATAAATATCTGTTTATTTTAGCAAAATATTATAATAAGTGGTATAATATAGGGTAAGTATAAAAGAGGATATGGAAATTATGAAAAAAAATAAGATTATGATATATAGCATTTTATCATGTATTATTGCAATTATTATTTTTTTAACAATCAGTTATTTTGGTAAGGAGGAACCTGTTCAGAAAAAGGATTCATCACAAAGTGGAAATAAACAAGAACAGGTGGAACAGACGAAAGATAATAAATATAATGAAGGTAATAACCAATCTACAGGGGTGAAAAAAGAAGAAAACTCTGAATCGAAAGATGCTGAATCTAATAATAATGATAATAAAACCATAAAAAATAGAGAAAAAAATACAGTAAGAAACAGTGGTAATGAATCTCAAAAAAACACCAAGATCCAAGATTATAACGGGAAAAAACTTTCAGATTCAGAAGGTGTTGGAACGACGGGTAAAGTCTTTAAATCTCAAAAAGAAGCCTTAGATTTTGGGAAACAAGAGGTTAATAAACTAACAGAAGGAGATAAAAAACCTAGACAGTTTTCTATAAGTAAGGTTACTGCAAAAGATGGAAGTTTAGTGGGGTGGACTGTAGATATATTTGAAGATAATAGTGTTGAGAAAATAGTGTCTAGTCCAACAGAGGACACTGAAAAAAACAAAGATAAAGAATAGTGAGAAAGCGAGGGAATTACTTAGTATTTTAAAGTATTAAGTGAAAAACTCGCTATCTTTATATTTACACAAAGATAGTAAAAAGTGAGGTGAAAAAATGAAAATTGGAATAGTTGCAGAATTTAATCCATTGCATAGTGGACATAGATATTTAATAGAATGTGCAAGAAAAATAGCTAATGAAAATAATGGAGAAGTCATTTGTGTGATGAGTGAATTTTTCACTCAAAGGGGAGAAGTTGCGATAGTAGACGGATATACTCGTGCTAAAGAGGCTGTGAGAAGTGGTTGTGATATGGTTATTGCACTACCTTATCTAGGCAGTGTTGCATATGGTGACGACTTTGCAAAAAAGAGTATAGAGATATTGTCTGGTGCTGGGATAACTCATTTAATCTTTGGTACTGAAAATGAAGATGTAAGTATGTTTGAAGAAATTTACACAAAACAGCAAAATAAAAATAGAGAAGAATATAAAAAATTATTAAAAACTGGCCTTAATCATGCTAAAATCAATAGTGTATTATTTGGATTGGAAAATAATAATCCGAATTTTAGTTTAGCGTATAGTTATTATAAAGCTATTAGAGAAGCGAATTTAGATATTAAACTGATTCCTGTAAAAAGAGAAGGTCAAGGGTTAAATAGTGGTGATGTTTCTGAACAAGTGCATCTTAGTGCGACGGCTATAAGGAATAATATAAATGATGAAAAGATAGAAAAATATCTTTCAAAAGAAATGTTTGCTGATTTGAGAAAAGAAAATATGGCAGCTGAAGCAGAGTTATTTCCGTATTTAAAATACAAAATTTTAACCCTAGGTAAAGTGGGAATAGAGAAGATTTATGATGTTAGTGAAGGATTAGAAAATAGAATTTATGAAGCTTCGCTTAAGGTAGAGAATTATAGTGATTTAGTAAATTTAATAGCTACAAAAAGGTATAGCAATAAAAAAATTCAGAGGGCTTTACTTCATATTCTAACAAATACTACAAAAGAAGATTATAAAAAGTATTTTTCTACTAATAATTTTAGAGTGCTAGCTGTGAAAAAGAATAAAGCAGCGATTATTAGAGAAATTAATAGAGAGGGTAAAATTATTCTTCACCCACTTCTGAATAGTAAAAATAGTATGAATTTTGAACATGATATTAAAGTAGCTAGAATATATGAATTGCTGTTCAGTAAGAAAGATATTTTTAGAGAAAATATACAAATAATAGATTGATTTTTAAAGGGATGACTTGACAAAATTAATTTTGTTAAGTCATCCCTTTTTTGTTATGGATAATTAAAGTTTAATCTATGTAAATTCCAAAAAATTAACATTAGTTTACATATAAACTTTAACTAAAATTAATGTGATTATATTATAATATTTTATATTGAATTAATAATGATTATTTTAGAAAAACTATAATTGAGAAATATTTTTTGAATTATATGATTTATATAAACAAGTATGTAAGAAGTAAAGAAAAGGTTGAATTTCCTAGAAAAAAGTTACAAAAATAAGAAATGAAGAAGTTATAGTAAATGTGGTTTTATGATTCTTTTAAGATGGTTTTTATAAAGAATATAAAGTAATAATGTTAAGGATATTTTTGTTTTTCTTACAACGGGAAATATATTTTATAATTTAATATATATTATACTATTTATGAGTGGTTATAGTTTGAAAAAATTTTTGGAAATTGATAAGATATTAGTTATAGAATAATTATTATAAAATAGGATAGTAATGCGTACTGGGCTATGCTTTATTATTCTTTTAAATAAAGGGAAAAGTCAGTTAAGTCGAAGCAGAAAAAATTTTAAGGAGGGATGCATCGGTGATAGGAAAAAACAACCAATATTTAAAGAAAACAAAAGAAGGAACAAAAGTAGAAACTTACTCGATTAAAAAATTTAAAGTAGGTACTGCATCAGTAGTGATAGGTGCAAGTATCTTTTTTGGTGCTGGAGCAGTGGCACAAGCCGGTGAAGAAGTTTCAAAAAACACAACAACAGATAATTCAAAAAATGAGGATGCGACATTAGGTGGCGCTGTCTCTGAAAAAGTAGTTGCTAAACCAGTTGTAAAAGAAGCTACAAAAGAGGAAGTAGCGGCAGGTGTAGCGGCAAAATTAGGAGTAAAGGAAACTGAAAAAGAAGCCGAGAAAGAGCCTGCAAAAGCATTAGATAAAATACAATTATCAAGCTTTATTAGTGAAATTGAAGGAAAGATTTCAAGTGGAGCGTATGCAAATAAGACAGAAGAGAGCGTAGCTAATTTAATAGTTGACTTAAATTCGGCAAAAGCAACTTTAGAAAGTGCAACAACACAAGACGAATTAACTAAAGCATATCAAAAATTAGTGGTTTCTGTTAACTCAAAATTGAGAAACAAACCAGTCGAGAAAAAAGAAACTCCAGCGGTTAAGTCTATAACTTCGAATGAAACTGTAGGGAAAAAAGTAGAAGATACAGAGAAAAAAGTAGAGACTAACTCAATTGAAAATACAGGTTCTAAAGACCCACGTACTGGAAAAGAGATAGCGAAGAATACTGCATTCCGTGCGGCTGTTAATCAAGATCCAAAGGTAGATTTCACATTCTCGATTCCTTCAAAAAAAGAAATATATATATATAACGAAGAAAATTTTCGTTTAGAAATACCAGTATATTCTGAAACAGGAAAGATTCGTTATGCAACGATAAAACAAGGGTCTAGAAATAAATTTGCTAATGTTCCTGATACTACTGATCAGCTAGATATACAGTTTGGATTTACTGCTACAGTAATAAACCGTGATGAAATAGCTGGAGTCACCTCAGACGCTAGCAAGGAGAATCCTGCGAAAATCGTCATTACAGGTCGTCCAAATGATGTACTAAAAAATATGCCACAGTATACAAAACAAGAAAACCAAACATTAAATGTTGGTACTCGTTATATACAAGTAGTAGATGATCAAGGTAGAGAAAATCTTAAAAAAGGTACGGATATAACGGATCCAGGGTATTTCTACTTAGTGTTAAAATCACAAGCAAAAAAATATGCATTAAGATCCCAACCTACAGATGAAAAGATTTCTGTAAGTAGTTTAACAAATCCAACAGCAGAAGATTTAAAGAAAATCAAAGATAGCATTCAATTAGAATATTCACAAAACAATGAAGATGCAAGGTTTGCTAATAAGCGTGGAACATTGGTAGAACATCCTGAGGATGTTATCCAATCGGTTAGTATAGTTGGGAATAATATCGTTGTTACATTTACAGACGGTTCTACGAAGACAAAACCAGTAGGAGAGATAGTTAGAAAAAATACTCCTCCGACTGTCAATCTGCCATATTCAAACGAAGCGAATAGAAATATTTATATATATTCTGGAGAAGAAACAGATCTAACATTCACTGCAACAGATGAATCTAAGATTAAAGACTTAAAACTTCGTGGTCCTGGTGATATAAACTACAATAATACAACTAGTTTTGGTTTAGCGGTAGGGAATATCGTTGATAGTACAGTTACTAGTGGGGAAGGTTCTGTTTCTGAAAATAAGAAAACTGCTACGATTAAAATGACTGGAACTACTAGCTTAAGAGATGGTCAAAAATGGACAAGTATTATCGTTGCAAAAGACGACAACAACGGAGAAAGTGCACCTTTCAACGGAAGAATTAATGCAACTACTAATCCAGCTGAACGTCAAAAAATAGAGGGATATGTTGAATTTGTAGTAAAAAACCAAACAAAAAAATATGATATTAAAGCACCAGAAGGTAAGGTAAGTGTAGTAGACCCTACGAATGTAACTGCAGAAGAATTTGAAAAAATTAAAGAAAAAGTAAAAATCGAATACTCTCAAACTAATGATGATACAAATCTTACAAGTAAGAGAGGACAAGCTGTAGAAAATCAGGCAACAAGAATTTCTACGATTACAAAAGATGCTAGTGGAAATCTTGTTGTAACTTACAAAGATGGTTCAACTGATACAAAATCTTTATCAGAGTTCACAAGTTTAAATAAACAACCAGCAATTGATGCAATTAATACAGCTGCAGACAATAAAATTGCGGAAATTAATTCAAATGCAAACGCAACTGCAGAAGAAAAAGCGGCTGCAATCGAAAAAGTTAATGCCGATAAGACGAAAGCTTTAACAGCAATTAACGATAACTCGGTAACGACAAAATCAGCATTAGACAATGTGAAAACATCAGGAACAACAGCAATTAGCAATGATAATCCTGTAGCAACGAAGAAAGATACAGCAAAAGCAGCAATCGATACAGCTTTAAGAGAGAAAGAAGCAGCAATCGATGCGAATAATGCATTAACGACAGAAGAGAAGAATGCAGCAAAAGCAGATGCACAGGCAAAAGCAACTGCAGCGAAAACAGCGATCGACAATGCAACAACAAATGCAGCTGTAGACTCAGCTAAAACGGCGGGAACAACAAGTGTAAGTTCAGTAACACCAACAGCGACGGCAAAACCAGCGGCTAAAAAAGCAATAGACGAGGCTCTTAAAGCGAAAGAAGCACAACTTGATGCTCGTGCTGACTTAACAGATGAAGAGAAAAAAACGGCGAAAGCTGATGCACAAGCAAGAGCAACTGCAGCAAAAGTAGCTATCGACAATGCGACAACAAATGCAACTGTAGAGAGTGCTAAAACATCAGGTGTTGCTGATGTGGAAAGTGTCAATCCACAAGCAAGTCAAAAGAAAAATGATGCAAAAAATGCTGTAGATGAAGCATTAAAAGCAAAAGAAGCAGCTATCGATGCTCGTACAGACTTAACAGCGGAAGAGAAAGCAAAAGCTAAGGAAGATGCAAAAGCCAAAGCAGATGCAGCGAAGCAAGCAATCGATAATGCGACAACAAACGCAGTAGTAGAAAAAGCTAAAAATGATGGGGCTGCATCAGTGGATTCGGTAAATCCAACAGCACAAGCCAAGCCAGCGGCTAAAAAAGCAATAGACGATGCACTTAAAGCTAAGAACGACGCAATCGATGCACGTACAGACTTAACAGACGAAGAAAAAACTGCAACGAAAGCTGATGCGAAAGCAAAAGCAGACGCAGCAAAAACAGCAATTGATAAAGCAACAACAAATGATGCAGTAACTCAAGCTAAAAATGATGGAGCAACATCAGTCGATTCAGTAAATCCAACAGCTGAGGCGAAGCCAGCGGCTAAGAAAGCAATAGATGATGCACTTAAAGCTAAAAACGATGCGATCGATGCGAATAACGACCTAACAGCTGAAGAAAAAGCAAAAGCTAAGGAAGATGCTAAGGCGAAAGCAGATGCAGCTAAGCGAGCGATTGACAACGCAACAACAAATGCTGCAGTAACTCAAGCTAAAAATGATGGAGCAACATCAGTAGACTCAGTAAATCCAACAGCTGAGGCTAAGCCAGCAGCTAAGAAAGCAATAGACGCCGCACTAAAAGCTAAAAACGATGCAATAGACGCCCGTACAGACTTAACAGACGAAGAAAAAACTGCAGCGAGAGCTGACGCAAAAGCAAAAGCAGACGCAGCAAAACAAGCGATCGACAACGCGACAACAAATGATGCAGTAATTCAAGCTAAAAATGATGGAGCTACATCAGTGGATTCGATAAATCCAACAGCGCAAGCAAAGCCAGCAGCGAAGAAAGCAATAGAAGATGCGCTTAAAGCTAAAAACGATGCAATCGATGCTCGTACAGGTTTAACAGATGAAGAGAAAACTGCAGCGAAAGCTGATGCGAAAGCAAAAGCAGATGCAGCGAAAACAGCAATCGACAATGCGACAACAAACGCAGCGGTAGAACAAGCTAAGGTAGATGGAGCAACATCAGTAGATTCAGTAAATCCAACTGCGCAAGCAAAGCCAGCGGCTAAGAAAGCAATAGAAGATGCGCTTAAAGCTAAAAACGATGCAATCGATGCTCGTACAGATTTAACAGATGAAGAGAAAACTGCAGCGAAAGCTGACGCGAAAGCAAAAGCAGATGCAGCGAAAACAGCAATCGACAATGTGACAACAAACGCAGCGGTAGAACAAGCTAAGGTAGATGGAGCAACAAGTGTAGATTCAGTAAATCAAACACCAGTGGCAAAACCAGCGGCTAAGAAAGCGATAGATGATGCTCTAAAAGCTAAAAACGATGCGATCGATGCGAACAATGACTTAACAGCTGAAGAAAAAGCAAAAGCTAAGGAAGATGCGAAAGCAAAAGCAGATGCAGCGAAAACAGCAATCGATAACGTGACAACAAACGATGCAGTAACTCAAGCTAAAAATGATGGAGCAACATCAGTAGACTCAGTAAATCCAACAGCTGAGGCTAAGCCTGCAGCTAAGAAAGCGATAGATGACGCACTTAAAGCTAAGAACGACGCGATTGATGCGAATAACGACTTAACAGCGGAAGAGAAAGCAAAAGCTAAGGAAGATGCAAAAGCAAAAGCAGACGCAGCAAAACAAGCGATTGACAACACGACAACAAACGTAGGTGTAGACCAAGCTAAAGCAAACGGAACAACAGAAGTAAACAATGTAAATCCGACCCCAGTCGCTAAGCCAACAGCTAAAAAAGCAATAGATGACGCACTAAAAGCTAAAAACGATGCAATCGATGAGAACAACGACTTAACAGACGAAGAAAAAACTGCAGCTAAAGCAGATGCAAAAGCTAAAGCAGATGCAGCAAAACAAGCGATTGACAACGCGACAACAAACGCAGGTGTA